>Ga0075424_100001293_pt1 | contig 21732 bp, 20 predicted proteins | sample SoiMethybrSBSTD3_FD_75301 | JGI IMG/M metagenome (GOLD analysis project Ga0075424, IMG submission 75301) | Bulk soil microbial communities from a Populus tree surrounding site in Tennessee, USA - Soil MetaG P. TD hybrid SBSTD3 | ecosystem: Environmental > Terrestrial > Soil > Tree plantation... | reverse complement strand
GACAGCCCGTACGCGATGCCGTAGTTCACCATCTTGGCCTTCGAGCGCTCAGCCGGCCCGACCTTCTCCGGGAGAATCTCGAGCACCTCCGCCGCCGTCTCGCGGTGGACATCCTGCTCCGACGCAAAGATCTCTCGCAGCACGTCCTCGCCCGCCACGTGGGCGAGGACGCGGAGCTCGACCTGGTTGTAGTCGGCGGACAGCAGCCGCATGCCCTCGGCGGCGACGAAGCAGCTCCTGACCGGACGGCCGATCTCCGATCGGATGGGAATGTTCTGGAGGTTCGGATTCACGCTCGACAGGCGGCCCGTCGAGGCCGCCACCTGGTTGAAGGTCGTGTGGACGCGACCGGTGTCGGGATCGACGAGATCGGGAAGCGCGTCCAGGTAGGTGTTCTTGAGCTTCGTGAGCTCCCGCCAGCTCTCGACCTTCGCGATGATCTCGTGCTCCTCGCGGATCTGGGCCAGCACGCGTGCGTCGGTTGAGAAACCGGTCTTGCCCCGCCGCTTCTTCGTCAGTCCGAGCTCTTGGAACAGGACGGCTCCGAGCTGCTGCGGGGAACCGATCACGAACTCGTGACCGGCGAGTTCGAATATCTCGCGCTCGAGCTCGTCGATGCGCTCCTCCATCCCACGGCCGATCTCGGCGAGACGCTGGGTGTCGAGCTTGACGCCGGCGCGCTCCATGGCCACCAGCACCTCGATCAGCGGCATCTCGATCTCCGCCATCAGGCGCTCGAGCCCGAATTGCTCCAGCTGCTCGCGCTGCCGCCCGGCGAGCTCGAAGGCCAGGCGCGCCTCGGTCGGCGGATCCGCGGTCGGCTCCGCCTCGGCGGCGAGGGCGAGCTGTTCCGAGCCTCCATCCGTGGCCGGGGCGCCGTCGCCGTCCGCCGTCGCGGTCGCGCTCGCTGCGGCGATGCCGGCGTCCGCGGCGAGCTCGAACAGGTCATAGACGCGACGGGCCGGGTCGATCAGATAGGCGGCGATCATGGTGTCGTGAGCGAGGTCGAGGCTGTCCGGCGGCGCGACGGCGAGCAGGCCCCTGCGGCCCCCGCCGCCCTGTGACTTGGCGTCGTGACAGGTGATCGGGCGGTCTCGGAGTTGTTCAGCGAACGCCGCGAGGTCGATTGCCTCCCCGGTCACCACCAGGTCCCCGTTGCTGCCCGCCCAGCGCCCCTCGGCGACGGCGAGCGCGACCGGGCCAGGTGGCAGGTCCGCGAGCGTTCCCTCCACCGCATCGATGACGAGCGTCTCCTCGACGGCCCGCTCGGGAACGTCCTCCTCGAATTCCTCGTCGAGGCGGCGCATCACCGCCCGCAGCTCGAACTCCGCCGCCACCTCCCGGAGCCGGCTTCGGTCAGGCCTTTGCCGCGCCTCGTTGCGCACGTCGATCGGGACGTCGATGTCGTCCTTCAGGGTCGCGAGCTGCTTCGAGATCCGCGCGTCGTCGGCGTACTCGGTGAGGTTCTGCTTGCGCTTGGCGCCCGAGATCTGATCGACGCTGTCCAGTACCGCCTCGAGCGATCCGAACTGCTGCAGCAGCTGGGCGGCGGTCTTGTCGCCGATGCCCGGGACGCCGGGAATGTTGTCGGATGTGTCGCCCTTGAGGCCGATGAGATCGGGCACCAGCTCAGGCGTCACCCCATAGCGCTCAATGACGCCGTCGCGGTCGTAGATCTTGGTGTCGGTGACGCCCCGCGAGGTGGTCATCACGCGCACGCCGCCGGTGACCACCTGGTAGACGTCCCGGTCCCCCGAGACCACCATCACCGGAATCTCCGCCTCGCGCGCGCGGCGGACCAGCGTGGCGATCACATCGTCGGCCTCCCAGCCGTCCACCTTCACGTTGTGAAAGCCGAACGCCTCGGCCAGCGGCGCCAGGTGCGGCCACTGCTCGGCGAGCAGGTCGGGACGCGACGGACGACCGGCCTTGTACTCCGCGTACTCCTCCTCCCTGCCCGACATTCCCGCATCCCACGCGACGATCACCGCCTGGGGCCGATGCTCGATCAGAATCTTGGCCATCATCGAGGCGAAGCCGTAGATCGCATTCGTCGGCCGCCCGTCGGCGGTGGCGATCGACTCGGGCAGGGCGAAGAACGCCCGGTAGGCGAGGCTGTTCCCGTCGATCAGGAAGAGCTCGCCGTCGCGGTGCGCCTCGGCTGCCTTCGGGCCGGGCTTGGTCTTCGTGGCGGGCACGTTTCCATCCTAGGGCCGCGTCCGGCTTTCGCCGAACAGCCTTTCCACCTCCCCGACTTTGGCGAGTTGTTGTCGAATAGCGACAACAACTCGCCATCTACCGTCAGACCACCCGCCGCGCGAAAACTGACGCAGGACTCGAACGACATATTCCGGCTCGGCGGTGACCTGCCAGTAGGTGAACCGCACCACGTGATAGCCCCGCGCCTGGAGCTCCCCATCCCGCACGCGGTCCAGTTCGAATGCCGAACGGGTTCCGTGGGGTCTCCCAGCCGTCCGTCTCGGCGATCAGGCCAACATCGGCCCATAGGAAGTCGACCTCGTAGGGGCCGACCTTGACGTTCACCTCGGGCTTCGGAACCCCGTATCGGCGGCAGAGCCCCAGGAAGCGGCGCTCGAGCTCTGAGCGGGTGGGCTCGTGGAGGAAGCCGCGCAAGGCGCCGAGCGGGAGGCGGAGCACCTCGCCCTGGGCGATCGCTCGCTTGAGCTCGTCGCGCGTGAGGACACGCCGCAGGTCGAGGATCGTTCGCGCCGGCGTGGTCGTTGGAATGCCCTGGCGGGCCGTCGCTGCCTTCGGAGTCAGGCTCGTAGAGCGGTGGACCCTGATGCCCTTTCGGCGAGATCGCCCAGCGTTGCCGGGCACCGTGACGTCCACCGCCGCCTCCACCGGCTTGAGCATCCCCCAGTGCATCGCGGCGGTGCGATGGCTCAGCACGGCTCCCTCGCCGCACGCCAGGACCGCGCCCATCCACCACCCCTGGTGGCTGAGGTTCCTGTGTCCCACCGCATACACCCCGCGGTGAATGCGGTGCAGACGCCCCGCTTGGACGCGAACCTGGATCGCCCGATACGAAAGTCCCGCCGCAAGCAGCTGCGCCACCGAGATTACGCCGTGCTGTCTCGCGGCAATGCGTGCGGTCAAGTGGTCGGCCGCGGCGTTGGCGGGTTTTGTACCCATACGGTTGATAAAGCGCCAAGGCCTTCTGGATGCCCCTATCGAGGCGCCGATCCCAGCGCTTTGCTGCCTTACTCGCCACTCCCTACGCCAAGACCCACACGAGCGCCCACATAAGATCACCGGCCGATGCCCGCGATTCCGTCGGTTTCCGCCCAGTTCTCGGTCACGGTCCGCGTCGAGCTCGACGCGCGGCAGGAGCCGCTGGGCAAGCTCACCGCCCAGATCGCAGAGGCCGGCGGCGCTCTGCAGGGAGTGGACCTCGTGCCCGGGGCAGGCGCCGAGGGCAAGCGGGTCAGGGAGTTCACGATCGACGCCCGTGACCGGGCGCACTGGGAGGAGATCCTGCGCGCCATCGGGTCCACGCGGGGGGCGCGCGTTCTCGGGTACGTCGATCGCACCCTCCAGATGCACCGCGGCGGCAAGATCGCGCAGGAGAACAAGTATCCGCTCAGGACCCGCGACGACCTCTCGATGGCCTACACCCCCGGCGTGGCCCGCGTGTGCCAGGTGATCGCCGCCGATCGCAACAAGGCGTTCGAGTTCACGATCAAGCGCAACACCGTCGCCGTCGTCTCCGACGGGAGCGCCGTGCTCGGCCTGGGGGACATCGGGCCCGAGGCGGCGATGCCGGTCATGGAGGGCAAGGCCATGCTGTTCAAGGAGTTCGCCAACGTCGATGCGTTTCCGATCTGCCTCGACACCCGCGATCCCGACCAGATCGTGAATGCCGTTCGCCTGCTGGCCCCCACCTTCGGGGGTATCAACCTGGAGGACATCTCGGCGCCGCGATGCTTCGAGATCGAGCAGCGGCTGAAGGACGAGCTCGACATCCCCGTCTTCCATGACGACCAGCACGGGACCGCGGTCGTGACGATGGCGGCGCTCTTCAATGGGCTGAAGATCGTCGGGAAGCGCCTGGAGGACCTGCGCGTCCTGGTCGTTGGGCTCGGCGCGGCCGGCGTCGCGGTGACCAAGATGATGCTCGAGTCGGGCGTGACCCACGTCATCGGCTGCGACCGGCAGGGGGCGGTCTCAATGGAGCGCGAGGACTACGTGAACGGCGAGATGAGCGACATCAAGCGGTGGTACGCCGAGAGCTCGAATCCGGACCAGCTGCAGGGCGGGCCGGCGGACGTGATCGAGGGCTGCGATCTCTTCATCGGAGTCTCGGGGCCGGGAATCATCGAGGCGGAGGACCTCGCCAAGATGGCCGAGGATGCGATCGTCTTCGCGATGGCGAACCCAAACCCGGAAGTCATGCCCGAGGAGGCCGGACCACACGTGCGGATCATGGCAACGGGCCGTTCCGATTACCCAAATCAGATCAACAACGTGCTCTGCTTCCCCGGGATCTTCCGTGGTGCGCTCGACGCCGGCGCCCCACGGATCACCGAGGAGATGAAGCTCGCCGCGGCCAAGGGCATCGCCGGGGTGGTCGCCGCCGAGGACCTGAGCGAGGACTACATCATCCCCAGTGTGTTCGACCGCGATGTCGCGCCGGCGGTCGCCGAGGCCGTGATCAGCGAGGCCCGAAGCTCGGGTATCGCACGGTTCTCGGAGGAGACCGGCACCTTCCGGGCCATCGAATGACCACCCCTCCTCGCCGATGCGAGTCCTGATCACGGGCGCAAGCGGGTTCCTCGGCTCGCGCGTGGCGGATGCGCTGCTCGAGCGCGGAGATGAGGTCGTCGGGCTCTCGCGGAGCCCCGACCGCGCCCGCGGTGTGAATCCCGCCGTGATCTGGCACGCCTGGAACGCGACCGGAGAGCGCCCACCGGCGACTGCTGTCGAGGGCGTGGACGCGGTGATCCACCTGACCGGCGAGCCGATCGATCAGCGGTGGACCGAGGATGCAAAGCAGCGGATCCGCTCGAGCCGCGAGCGCGCGACGAAGAATCTCATCGATGCGCTCAGCGCCGCCGATCCGCGGCCCCGCGCCCTCATCAGCCAGTCCGCCGTCGGCTACTACGGCGATCGCGGTGACGCGATCGTCGACGAGTCGACACCTTCCGGCACCAGCTTCGACGCGGCGGTGTGCACCGCATGGGAGGCAGCCGCCCGAGCCGGCGAGGACGTCGGCATGCGGGTGGCGATCCTGCGGACGGGGTTTCCGCTCGACGCCCGGGCCGGCCTGCTGAAGCAGCTCCTCCCGCCGTTTCGGCTTGGCCTCGGCGGCCCGATCGCGGGCGGTCGCCAGTACATGCCGTGGATCCACGTCGATGATTGGGTGGCACTCGCCCTCTGGACGCTCGACGGCGACGATCGGACCGGCACCTATAACGCCACGGCGCCCAACCCGGAGACCAACGCGGAGTTCTCGCGGACGCTCGGCCGGGTGCTGGACCGCCCGGCGGTGATGCCGATCCCCAAGCTCGCGATGAAGCTGCGCTTCGGAAGCGAGCTCGGCGAGGTCGTCACGGGCGGCCAGCGCGCGATTCCCCGGCGGGCGCTCGACGGCGGATTCGGGTTCACCTACCCCGAGCTCGAGCCCGCGCTGCGGAACCTGCTGCGCGGCTGAGGCGGCGCTATTCGCCCGCCCGCAGCGCGGTTTCGACGCGGGGCCGTCCCTTGACCACGCGGTAGCCGGCCAGGCGGTCCAAGGTCGTGTCGCCGACGTCGTCGATGGAGTACGTACCGAGGACGGAGCGCCGATTCACGGTGTCGAAGAAGGCGTCGATCACGGAGTCGCGGTCGTCGCCCGAGCCCCCCGCCCGCCGGATCGAGTCGAGGACGACCGCCATGGCCTCATACCCGTACGCGGCGTAACGTCCCGGCTCCCGCCGGTAGCGGCCCCGGAAGGCACGCAGGAAGCGCTGCCCGCGGGGCGGAAGCTGGGCGGGGTCCTGAGCCGCGGAGGTGATAAGAGCTGGTGAGGCAGCAAGCGCTCGAAGGCCCGCCCCTTTCAGGAGCGCGTCCGTTGCCATCAGGCTCGCCCCCGCGACCCCGTTCGTCACACACCGGAGCTGTTCGCGGTCAGGAATACGGGCGCCCGCGTAGTAGCCGAGGAACCGACCTGGGGAACCGCCCACCGAGCCCGATGGGCCACAGACACGCCGCGGTGGCGTGAGCCTGCCACGCCGAACGTCGATCCCCGACTCCCTCGCCCGCGGGCCAAACGAGCTCTCCATCACGCTGGCGAACGAGCTCCCATCGCCAACCATTCGCGAGCTCTCGATCCCAAGTCGCTTCGCCCACGCGGCCCCCGCTTGCGCCTGTGCCTCGTCGCTCGGGATCACCCGGCCGAAGGTGCGGTCGCCGGTTGGCTGCACCTCCTCCGGCACCTGATCGCCGGCGCCCAGGAACGGCTGGACCAGGTCGACGGCGCTCGCGGCGGGAGACACCTGGAGAATGTGAGCTTCGTTGGTGATCGGCACCGAGAACCGCGTCGCGCCTGAGTCGAAATCGCCGATGTATGCGATCGCCGCCGAGTCCTGGCTCGCACGGCGTGCGTTCGCCGCCGCCACCGCCCCGCTCCAGCTCGCCTGCCGGCCCCTGCCCGAGGTGTCGTCGAGGTACCTCGCCCGCACCGCGAGCTCCCCCACCTTGCCCCCGGCGTCGGCAAGTGCCAGCCGCGCCCCGTCCACGATGTCACGCCCCTCGGCCGCCTCCTGGCCGTGGAGCGGCATGCTGACGTAGACGTCGACTCGCTCGCCCGCCTGGATCCCCGAGCCGCCCGAGATGCAACCACCGAGCCCGGTCGCGAGGAGGGCCGTGATCAATGCGCTGAACCCCAAGCGTCCCCAGACTGTCGGGTTTGTCCTCATATGGCCGACGAATCCGACAATCGTGAGGGGCTTCGTGGCTAGCCCATAAAGGGCGAGGCCGCCTCGTAATCCTCCGGCGGCACCGTCCGGAGCTCGGCGACGGCGTCGCTGAGCGGGACCAGCTCGATCCGGGTCCCGCGGAGCGCCGGCATCGTCCCCCAGCGACCCTCGTGGGCGGCGTCGATCGCCGCCACGCCCACCCGCGTCGCAAGCACCCGATCGAAGGCCGTCGGCGTGCCCCCGCGTTGAACGTGGCCCAGCACGGTCGCGCGGGTCTCGAAGCCGGTGCGCGCCTCGATCTCGTGCTCGAGCCGGTGCCCGATGCCGCCCAGCCGGACGTGGCCGAACTCGTCCGCGTCGCCCGCGGCGACCTCCATCGTCCCCGCCTTCGGAAGGGCTCCCTCAGCGGCGACGACGATGGAGAAGGCCCGGCCCCGGGTGTGGCGGCGGCGCAGCAGGGCGCAGACCTCGTCGATGTCGAACGGTCGCTCCGGAATCAGGATGACGTCCGCGCCCCCGGCCAGGCCCGCCTGAAGCGCGATCCAGCCGGCGTGTCGCCCCATGACCTCGACCACCATCACTCGGTGATGGGACTCGGCGGTCGTGTGCAGCCGATCGATCGCCTCGGTCGCCACCTGGAGCGCCGTGTCGTAGCCGAACGTGACATCGGTGGCGGCCAGGTCGTTATCGATCGTCTTGGGCACGCCGAGGACCGCGAGCCCGTGCTCGTCGTGAAGCCTTGACGCCGCGCCCAGCGTGTCCTCGCCGCCGATCGCGATCAGCCCGTCCAGATGGAGCGTGGTCACCGTCTCCGCGACGCGTGCAGGTCCGTCGTCCCGCTTGAACGGGTTCGTGCGGCTGGTGCCCAGAATCGTGCCGCCACGGGGCAGGATGCCCCGCGTCGACTCGATCGTGAGCTCGTCGTACTCGCTCTCGAGCGGCCCCTTCCACCCGTCGCGAAATCCGATGAGCACATGCCCGTAGACGTCGATCCCCTTCCGCACGATCGCTCTGATCGCTGCGTTCAGTCCCGGGCAATCGCCGCCTCCGGTGAGCACGCCGATGCGCACGCGCGGCACCATACCCAGCATGCCCCGCGGTGCGCCTAGTTCGAGGCCCCGAGCGCGTTGTAGCGGGACCGCATGAACTCGATCGCGAGGATCTCGGGGTCTCCGGCCCCGAGTAGCTCCGCATAGCCCAGCTCCGCACCGCGAAACGCCGTCGCGTTCCAAAGCTCGGCGGAGACATCGGCGGTCCAGGGACCGACGTAGAGGTATGGCTCCCCGTGCTCCTCGTCGCCGGGCGAGGCGCCGTAGGTAGCGCGCATCCCGGCCGCCTCCGGTCCCGCGTCGAACGCGATGTCGAAGTGCTCCGGCCACAGGTTCGTGTCCGATGCCTCCGCGTCCGCGGACATGGCGGACTTCACTCGCTCGAGAACGCCAGCGCCCAACGCGTAGAACTCCGCCAGCCGGGCGGCGGCCTCGTCGTCGATCCCGAGCGGAGTCTGGTCGTCCGGCACGCCATCCGGAAGGAGCTCCGATCCCAGCGGCGCACCCCCCGCGGCCAGGCTGTGAAGCTCAACCCGCTCCTCGGCCCGGTCGCGCTCCACCACGAGCTCGACTCCCTCGACGCGGACCTGCGTCGTCCTGCCCTCGAACTCGAACGCGGGCGTGCCGAAGCCGCCGGGCGTCTGACGAAGCGCGATCTCGTTGTGGGGCTTCCGCGCGGGAGCGACCAGCTCCTCGGCGACGCGATGAAGTGCGTTCCGCGTTTCGACGAACGTCGGCGGCAGCGGCTTCAGCTCGACGCCCATGGAGGTCCCTGAGCTACGGCCGCAGGCGCTCCATCAATGGCTGGAACGCCCGCGCGCAGACACCGACGAACAGAACCGCAAGGAAGATGAGGAACGCGAGCGTGCCACCGAGTCCGAAGCCGTATGCGGCAACCAGCCCGGCAAGCCCGATCGCGGTGAACACCACGAGCTGCATGGGCGTTAGGCCGGCGCCGTACGGCGGCGGCAGTGGCAGGCGTCGTTCATGGTTTTTCGCAATCTACCTGACGGCGATGGTCCGATTCGCTGGCCCATGGCCCACAGATCCGACAGCCATGTTCAGCCGGCGCTCCCCTCCCCGGTCATCGCGGCGCGAGCGTCGCGGATGAACTCACCGACCGCGCGGGCGGCCTGAGCGGGCGCGTCTGACTCCGCCACCGCGCGCACGAGCCGGCTGCCAACGATCACGCCATCCGCGATGGCGCCCACCGCCGCCGCCTGCTCGGGCGTGCCGATGCCGAAGCCCACGGCCACCGGAACCGCCGAGTCCTCGCCCACCGTGCTCACCAGGCCCTCGAGGTCCTCCGGTAGCTCGTCGCGCTCACCGGTCACGCGGGTGTCCGAAACCACATAGACGAACCCGCTGGCGCCCTCGCAGATTCGCCGCCGCCGCTCCGCGGGCGTGGTGGGAGCGACGAGCGGTATCGCCGCCAGCCCGGCGCTCTTCAATGCCTCGCCCAGGGAATCCTCCTCTCCGAGCGGCAGGTCCGGGATGATGGCGCCGGACGCCCCCGCCTCGGCCAGCAGGCGTGCGAATTCCTCGGCACCCCTGGCCCGAGCCATGTTCGCGTAGACCATCGGAATCACGGGAACCCGCTCCGCCAGGCGCCCGCAGATCTCGAGGACGCCCTCCAGGGTTGCGCCGGCGGCGAGGGCGCGCGTGGCCGCCGCGTGGATCACGGGTCCGTCCGCGAGCGGATCCGAGAACGGGACACCGAGCTCGACCAGATCGGCGCCCGACTCCGCGTATGCGTCGGCGACCGCGATGGACGTCTCCCGGTCGGTAAACCCGCCCATCATGTAGGGCATCAGCGCGGCGCGCCCCTCATGACGGGCAGCGGCGAATGCTTGCTTGATCCGGTCCGTGCCCGCCGCGGCGGTTTCAGTCATCAAGCTCTGCGAGGCGCGCCACGGCCTCGGCAAGGTCCTTGTCCCCGCGCCCACTCAGGCACACCAAATCAAAGCCCGCCGTGGCAGGCTGGGATTCCTCGAGGAGCCAGGCGATCGCATGTGCCGGCTCCAGCGCGGGCAGGATGCCCTCGAGCCGCGCGAGCTCGCGGAACGCGCGCAGCGCCTCGGCATCGGTCATCGCCTCATAGCGGGCTCGCCCGGAGTCTCGAAGCTGCGCATGTTCGGGGCCGACACCCGGGTAGTCCAGCCCGGCCGAGACCGAATGCGCCTCCAGGATCTGACCGTCCGGGTCCGCCAGGACCGAGGAGAGCGCTCCGTGCAGCACCCCCGTGCGGCCCGCGACCAGCGATGCGCCGTGCCGCGCCTTGAGTCCCTCTCCTCCGGCCTCGATCCCGATGAGCTCGACCCCTTCGTCCTGAATGAACGGGTAGAAGGTCCCGATCGCATTCGAGCCGCCGCCGACGCAGGCGATCACGCGCGCCGGCAGCGCACCCTCGGCGGCCAGCGCCTGCTCTCGGGCCTCGTCGCCGATCACCCGCTGGAGGTCGCGAACGAGCGCTGGATACGGCGCCGGGCCGACGGCCGAGCCGATGATGTAGTGAGTCGTGCCGACGTGCGTCACCCAGTCGCGGATCGCCGCGCTGACGGCCTCCTTCAGCGTTCGCGCCCCGGCCTCTACGGGACAGACTTCGGCGCCCAGAAGCTCCATGCGCTCCACGTTGGGGGCCTGACGGCGCATGTCCTCGGTACCCATGTAGACGACGCAATCGAGGCCGAGCAGCGCGCCCGCGGTCGCGGTCGCGACCCCGTGCTGGCCGGCGCCGGTCTCGGCGATGACCCGGCGCTTGCCCATCCGCCGCGCGAGCAGGGCCTGTCCGATCGCGTTGTTGATCTTGTGCGCTCCCGTGTGCGCCAGGTCCTCGCGCTTGAGGTAGGTGCGCCGGCCGACTCGCTCTGACAGCCGCGACGCCAGAAAGAGCGGCGTCGGTCGCCCGACGTACTCGCGTAGCAGCCCGTCGAGCTCCCCGCGAAAGCCCGGGTCGTCCCGGGCCCCGCTCCACGCCGCGGTCAACTCGTCGAGGGCCGGGATCAGCACCTCCGGGACGTACCGGCCGCCGTAGGGGCCGAAGCGCTTGGGAACCGCGACCGTGTTCACGTCGCTCGTGCGGCGACTGCGCCGCCTGACGGGCCGGTCTCGGCGCTCGAGAACCTCATGACACGAACGACTGCGCTCGGTCGAGGAACGCCGCCATCAGTGCGTGGTCCTTGACGCCGGGCTCGCCCTCGACCCCGCTGGCCACGTCCACGGCGTACGGCCGCACGGTGGCGACCGCCTCGTCCACGTTGCCCGGAGTGAGGCCGCCGGCGAGGATCAGCGGGACCTCGGACCGGCGGTCGGCGAGTAGCTCCCAGTCGAAGGCCGCTCCGGTGCCTCCGTGCGCCCCCGGCCGATGGGCGTCGAGGAGGTGGAAGTCGGTGCGAAACGCCTCAGCTGCGCGCACATCCGCGGTGCTGCGGACGCGGATCGCCTTGATCACCTTGCAGCCGGTCCGGCGGGCGGCCTCGCGGCAGAACGCGGCGCCTTCACGCCCGTGGAGCTGGAGCATCGTCAGCGCCTCGTCTTCGGCCGCCCGCGCCAGCTCCTCGAGCGTGGGGTTGACGAACACCCCCACCACCTCGACGCTCCGCCTGACCACCGCCGAGATCTCCACCGCGGCCGCGGGCTCGCAGAATCGAGGGCTCGGGGGATGGTGGTTGAGCCCAATGGCCCACGCTCCGAGGCGGACCGCCTCGAGCGCGTCGTCGAGCCTCGTCATGCCGCAGAACTTGACCCGCATCCCGACAAGGTTACGGGCGAGCCGCGAGATCGCTCCAGACGAGGCCCTGGGGCGCGAGGTCGCGGGGCGCTACGGCTTGACGTTCGCGGGGCGGTCGCCCAGCGTCACCGAGACCGTGCGCTTCTGAGACCCGTTGACGACGGAGAGCTGGACGTTGTCGCCCGGCTGCTTCGCGTTGATGACGTCGATCACGTCGGTCATCGAGTGGACCGGCTTACCGTCGATGGCGGTGATCACGTCGCCGCCCGGATGGATGCGAGCGCCGGCGACCGTCATCGTGGCACCGGGATTCCCGCCCTTGATGCCGGCCTTGTCGGCCGGGCCACCCGGGGTGACGGACTGGACCAGCGCACCGGACTTGACCGAGAGGTTGAGCGCGTTGGCGATCTCGGGAGTCAGATCGGTCCCGCTGATCCCGAGGTACGCGTGCTGGACGGTGCCGTTCTGGAGCAACTGGTTGACGACGGTGCGGACGGTGTTGATCGGGATCGCGAAGCCGATGCCCACGTTGCCACCACCGTTCGGCGATTCGATCTGCGAAGTAATGCCGAGCACCTGACCGCTCGCGTTGATGAGCGGGCCACCGGAGTTGCCGGGATTGATCGCGGCGTCGGTCTGGATCACGTTGTCGATCGTGAAGCCGTTCGGCGCCTTGATCTGGCGCTGGAGCGCCGAGACGATGCCCGATGTGACGGTCCGGTCGAGCGCGAACGGGTTGCCGATCGCCACCACCGGATCGCCGACCTGGGCGTCGCCGGAGTTCCCCAGCTGGAGGGGGTGAAGCTCATCCGCGGGGGCGTTCACCTTGAGCAGGGCGACGTCCGTCGACGGATCCTTGCCCACGACCTGGGCGCTGATCGGCTGCGAGCTGTCGGACCTACCGAGGGTCACCTGGATGTTCGTCGCACCGTCCACGACGTGCGCGTTGGTGAGGATGTGGCCCTGCTGGTCGATGACGAATCCGGAGCCCGTCGCGGTGCCGCCACCCCCGCTGCCGAAGGGATTCAGCGGTGAGGCGGGCTGGGGCTTCGTCTGAGCCTGCACGAAGGCGACCCCAGGGGCATCCTGCTGGTAGATCTGGTGGACCGTGAGGCCCTTGCCGTTCGACGGCTGAGAGGTCGGCTCGGGGGCTGGGGGGGTCGACAGGGCCGGGACGGTCGCCGTGGTCCCGTTGTCGGAGGAGTGGATCCAACCGGCCGCGATCGCGATCCCCCCCAGGAGGGCAACGACGAGGCCGCCGATCACGGCGGCGCCGATCGAGGTGCTGGCGACTCGCTTCAGGGTGCTCATCTCGCGATCCAGGATGAGCAGAGCCGATTAACGCCCGCTAACGGCTTCCTTCAGACGGCCTAAGAACTTAAAGAATCACTCCTCGGAGGCGCGCTCGAGATAGTGCTCCCGCGTCGCCTCCTCGTCCCGAGTGAGCTCGCGCACGGCCACCTCGGGCTCCTCTGCGCGCATCAGGGCCTCCCCGATGAGCACCGCGTCGACCCCGATCCGCTCGAGCTCGTCGAGCTGCTCCCCGCGCTCGTAGCCAGACTCCGAGACGACGGCCTTCCCCGCCGGGACGTCCGTGAGCAGGCGGACGGTCGTCTCGATATCGACCGTGAAGTCGTCGAGGTTCCGGTTGTTGATTCCGAGCACGTCCGCGTCGATCTTCAGGGCGCGCTCGAGCTCAGCCTCGTCATGGACCTCCACCAGGCAATCGAGGTCGAGCTCCCGCGCCTGCTGGTACAGCGTCGCGAGCTCGTCGTCTCGGACCGCACCGACGATGAGCAGAATCGCGTCGGCACCATTGGCGGCCGACTCGTACAGCTGGTACGGATCGACGACGAAGTCCTTGCGCAGGATCGGCAGCTCGGAGGCCTCCCTCGCCGCACGCAGGTCATGCAACGAGCCGCCGAACTGGCGCTCCTCCGTAAGGATCGACAGCGCGGCGGCACCGCCGCGCTCGTAGGCGCGGACCGTGTCCGCCACCCCGGCACCCGGCCGCACCTCCCCCGCGCTCGGCGAGCGCCGCTTGAACTCGGCGATCAACGACAGGCCCGGGCGCACCAGCGCCTCGTTGAACGGGCGCGCTCCTTCGCGGTCGCCGAGTCGCGTCCGGAGCGTCTCGAGCGGCACCTCCTCACGCCGCCGGCGCGCGTCGTCCCTCGCGCCGGCAACCAACTCCTCGAGCGAACTCATCGCGGGGAAGGCTAGATCACCGGGGCTCGAGCTGCGCGTGCTCGACTCGCCCAGCCAGGCGATCGGTCAAGAGTCAGCGAGCTCGCCGGTCAACTCGACCAGGCGTCCCAGCACGTCTCGAGCCGACCCCGAATCGATCGACTCGCGCGCCACCTCGACGCCCGCGGCGAGGTCAGACGCCAGGCCCCCGACGGCAATCGCGGCCCCGGCGTTCAGGAGAACGACGTCGCGAGGCGGACCGTTCTCGCCCGCCAGGATCCGGGTGACGGTGGCCGCGTTCTCCTCCGGGGTCCCCCCGGTGACCTCATCGGGATCGGCGAGGTCGAGGCCCAGGTCCTGAGGCTCCACGAACCATTCCTCCGTCCTGCGATCCATGACCTCGATGACCCGAGTGCGCCCTGCGAGGCCGATCTCGTCCACGCCGTCGTCCGCGCGGACCACGAGCGCCCGCTCGCAGCCGAGCCCGACGAGCGCCTCGGCGATCGTCTCCTGGTACCGGCTGTCGGAAACGCCCAGCAGCTGCCTGCGCGCGCCCGCGGGGTTGGTCAGCGGACCGAGGAAGTTGAAGATCGTGCGAACCGCGAGCTCGTTCCGCACCGGCACAACATGCTTCATCGCGGCGTGGTGACGCGGCGCGAACATGAACCCGAAGCCGACCTCGTCGATGCACCGCGCGACGGCCGGCGGATCCACGTCGATGCGCACTCCGAGCGCCTCGAGCAGGTCGGCGGACCCCGACCGGCTGGTGCTGGAGCGGTTGCCATGCTTGGCGATCGCGCAGCCCGCGCCCGCCGCGACGAGGGCGGCCGTGGTGGAGATGTTGAACGTGAGCGGTCCCCCGCCGGTCCCCGCGGTGTCAACGAGGTCGTCCCGGCCCACCTCGACCGGAGCCGCGAGCCGGCGCATCGTCCTGGCAAGGCCGACGAGCTCGGCAACCGTCTCGCCCTTGGCACGAAGGGCCACCAGGAAGGCCCCGGTCTGCACCTCGGAGGTGCGACCCTCCATGATCTCGTCGAGCACCGCCGAGGCGTGGTCGGCCGTCAGGTGCGTGTCCGAGCAGAGGGCGTCGATCGCTCGCGTGACGATGTCGTTGGGCATCAGCTCACGAAGTTCCGCAGGATGTCTTTGCCGGAGGGGGTGAGCACGGATTCCGGATGGAATTGAACGCCCTCCGCCGGGAGCTCCCGATGTCGCACGCCCATGACGACGTCTCCGAAGGACGCGCTCAGCTCGAGCTCCGCCGGCAGATCGGGGTCGGCTACCAGGGAGTGGTAGCGCCCGGCCCTCAGCGGTGCCGGGAGCCCCCGCAGGACGCCCCGGCCGTCATGCTCGACCTCGGCATCCTTCCCGTGAATGGGGTCTCCTCGCACCGTGCGGCCCCCGAACGCCTCGACGATCGACTGGTGTCCGAGGCAGACGCCTAGCGTGGGGACGCCGGCCTCCGGGAACGCCCGCGCGGCCTGAACGGAGACGCCGGCCTGCGCGGGCGTACACGGGCCCGGCGAGATCACGACCCGGTCCGGGCGGCGCGCGAGCAGCTCGGCCGCGCTCGCCTTGTCGTTGCGGACCACCTCGGGCTGAGCTCCAAGCTCCCCGAGGTACTGCACGAGGTTGTAGGTGAAGCTGTCGTAGTTGTCGATGAGAAGGACGCGCACGGTCGGACTCACGCCCAATCCGGCTGGCCGGCGGCGAGCTCAACCGCTGCGAAAACCGCCTTCGCCTTGTTGACGCTCTCGCGATACTCGTAGTCGGGCTTGGCGTCGGCGACCGTGCCGCCCCCCGCCTGCACGTGCACCATCCCGTCCTTGACGACCACCGTCCGAATGTGGATCGCGGTGTCCAGGTCACCATTGAACCCCAGGTAGCCGATCGCGCCGCCGTAGGAGCCGCGCTTGTGCGGCTCCAGCTCATCGATGATCTGCATCGCGCGGACCTTAGGCGCACCGGACAGCGTCCCCGCCGGCAGCACCGCGCGCAGCGCATCCATCGCCGTCACGTCTGCCCGCAGGGTCCCCGACACCTGGCTGACGATGTGGTGGACGTGGGAGTAGGCCTCGACGACCATGAACTCGTCGACGCAGACCGTGCCGAACTCGCAGACGCGCCCGAGGTCGTTGCGCCCGAGGTCGACGAGCATCACGTGCTCGGCGCGCTCCTTCGGATCCCGCAGGAGCTCCTCCGCGCGACGCCGGTCATCCTCCTCGCTCTCGCCGCGCGGATAGGTCCCCGCGATCGGTCGAGTCTCGGCACGGCGGCCGGTCACCTTCACCAGCGGCTCCGGTGACGCGCCGGCGAGCTGGAAGTCGCCGAAGTCGAGGAAGTACATGTACGGCGAGGGGTTGACCGTCCGCAGCCCGCGATAGATCGAGAAGGCCTCGACGGGCGCAGGCGCGCTGAAGCGCTGCGAGGGCACCACCTGGAAGGCGTCGCCGGCGTGGATGTACTCGATGATCCGGCGTACGTTGCCCTCGAACTGCTCGCGGGTCATGTTGGGGGCGAAGTCCGTGACCCGGCGCTCACTCGCGGCCCGGTGTCGCGGAACGGATCCACGCAAACGCTCCCGCAACTCGAGGAGCGTGTCGACCGCCCCGGCGTAGGCGGCGTCCAGGTCCGAATCCTCGTCCGTGAAGGCGTAAGCCATCAGGGTCAGCTCGTGCCGCATGTGGTCGAAAGCGACCAGCACGTCGCTCAGCATCAGCGCCATGTCGGGCAGGCCGATGGGGTCGGGGTTGGGCTCGCCGAGGGCTTCGACGGTCCGAACGAGGTCGTAGCCGAAGAATCCGACCGCGCCGCCGGAAAACGGCGGCAGGTCGTCGATGTCCGGAACCTCATAACCGTCGAGGTAGCGGCTGACCTCGGCGTAAGGGTCGCAGGCCTCACGGACCGCGTGCGGCGCGGCGTCGGGCGCCGTCTCGCCGCGCCACTCCCGCAGCTCGCCGTCCGCGTACCGCAGCACGGCGCGTGGCCGAAAGCCCAGGAACGAGTACCGCCCGAGCCGCCCCTGCTCGGCCGACTCGAGCAAAAAGCAGGGACCCGCGTCGCGGAGCTTCAGGAAGGCGGAGACGGGGGTCTCGCAGTCGTCGACGAAGGTCAGGCGAACCGGGATTGCATTCGCGGCACGCGCGAGCTCGTGCGCCTCCTCGAGGGTCGGGCGGACGTCGGGCGCGAGCTCAGCGGCGACGGCCATTGAGGGTCTCCATGACCGAGCTCAGCGGGACGTCGCGCGACAGCAGGAGCACCTGGAGGTGATAGAGGACGTCCGCGGCCTCCGCGGCGACGCGCTCGTCCGACTCGTTCGCGGCGGCCGCCGCGACCTCGTCCGCCTCCTCGCGGATCTTCTCCCCGATTCGCCCCGGCTCGTCCAGGAGCACCACCGTGTAGGAGCGATCGGGGCGATGGTCACGCCGATCGGTCAGCGTCCGCTCGAGCACGGCCGTTGCCTCGTAGGGTGCGGGCGCGGGCTCGCCCAGCACCGGAGGAGCATCGACCGCGGCGTCGGCGCTGCCATTCAGGTCGCGATAGAAGCACGAGCGCTGGCCCGTATGGCACGCGGGGCCCGCTGGGTCGACCAACGCCACGAGCGCGTCGCCGTCGCAGTCGTAGCGAATCTGTCGCAGATGCTGGACGTTCCCGGACGTCTCCCCCTTGTGCCAGAGCTCGTCGCGCGAGCGGCTGTAGAAGTGCATCTCGCGGGTCTCGAGTGTGCGACGCAGCGCCTCGGAGTTCATGTACGCGAGCGTCAGCACCTCGCCGCTCGCCCAGTCCTGCATCACGCACGGCACGAGTCCGTGCTCGTCGAAGCGAACCGCGTCGAGGGGGTCGGTCGCGCTCATTTGCAGGAGTTTACGATCGCCCCCACCGCGCGTCACTCGATCCCGATTCGGTCCAGCAGGCTCTCGTCGCGGCGCCAGCGGCGGCGCACCCTGACCTGGAGGTCGAGGAAGACCCGCGAGCCGAGCTCGCGCTCGAGCTCCTTTCGGGCCGCGGTGCCGACCTCGCGGACCATCCGCCCGCCCTTGCCGACCAGGATCCCCTTCTGGGATTGGGTCTCGACCCAGACCTGGGCACGGACCTCCACCAGATCGTCGTCACGCCGCTCGATCGAGTCCACGATCACCTCCACGGCGTGTGGGATCTCCTCGCGTGTGCGCCGGAGGACCTGTTCGCGGATCAGCTCGGCGAGATGGATATCGCTGGGCAGGTCGGAACGGTCCTCGGGCGGGTAGAGGAGCGGCCCCTCTGGCAGCAACGAGACGAGGTGATCCATGAGCTGCCCGAGGCCCGCCCCCGTCCTGGCGCTCACGGGGAAGACCTCGTCGACGGCCTCGAGCTCCGCGGCGGCCGCCAGCTCCGCAGCCGTCTCGCCGGACCCCAGCCGGTCGCATTTGTTGACGGCGCACGCGACCGGCGTGCCGTCGCCCGCGGCAAGGAGGCCCTTCGAGATGAACCGGTCTCCGGGACCCACTCCCTGAACCCCGTCGACGACGAGCAACGCCGCGTCCGCCTCCGCGAGCTCATGCTCGACGCGACGCTGCATGCGGGCCGTGAGCGTGTCGCGCGGGCGCTGGACGCCCGGCAGGTCGACGAGGATCATCTGCCAGTCGCCGCCGGGGTCCGTCGCGATCCCGCGTACGGCGCGCCTGGTCGTCTGGGGGCGGTCGGAGACGATCGCGACCTTCGAGCCGATGATCGCGTTGGCGAGCGTGGACTTGCCGACGTTCGGCCGGCCCGCCAGCCCCACGAAGCCCGCGCGGGTCACGCCGATCCGGTGCCGTCGGCGAGCCCGCGCAGCACCTCATCCTGGAGCGCCAGCATCTCGCCCTCGTCGGTCTCGTGGTCCCATCCGCAGAGGTGCAGCACACCGTGGACCGTCGCCTCGACGAGGTCGGCCGTCTGCGCCGGGCAGATGACGACGTCGCCGAGCTCCCGGGGGCCCGCGACCGCTTCGGTGTGGTCGATGGGGAACGAGAGGACGTCGGTCGGTTCATCGCGACCGCGATGCTCGCGGTTGAGCTCGCGGATCCGGCCCTCCTCCACGTACTCGATCGAGAGGTGTCCGTTCGACGGACCGGCGATTCGCAGGGTCGCTTCCGCCGCCGGCCGCAGCTCCACCGGCACATCCGAGAGATCGAGGTCTCCCGAGCTCAATCGCGAGAGCGATCGGATCGCTCGTAATCGCCATACGCGGCGACGATGCGCTGGACGAGCTCGTGGCGCACGACGTCCTCACCGCCGAAGCGGATGAACGAGATGTCGGCCACCTGGGCCAGGATCTCACCGATGACGACCAGCCCGGAACGCTGATCGCGCGGCAGATCGATCTGCGTGATGTCGCCGGTGACGACCATCTTCGACCCGAATCCCAGCCGCGTGAGGAACATCTTCATCTGCTCGGGGCTGGTGTTCTGGGCCTCGTCGAGGATCACGAAGGAGTCATTGAGGCTTCTGCCCCGCATGAAGGCCAGCGGGGCCACCTCGATGATCCCACGGTCCAGGTAGGTGCTGACGCGATCCGGGTCGAGCATGTCGTACAGGGCGTCGAACAGCGGACGCAGGTAGGGATCGACCTTGGCCTGGATGTCGCCGGGCAGGAAGCCGAGACGCTCCCCTGCCTCCACGGCGGGCCGGGTGAGAATGATGCGGTTCACCTCGCGCGCGTCCAGAGCCGACACGGCCATCGCGACGGCGAGGAACGTCTTCCCCGTGCCCGCGGGCCCGATCCCGAAGGTCACCGTGTGGTTTCGGATCGAGTCCACGTAGCGCTTCTGGTTGACGGTCTTGGGCGCGACCTTGATCGACCGGTGCCGCCAGATGACGTCCTCGAGGATGCCCACGGAGCTCTGGCTCGCGTCGATCGCGCCGGAGACGGTCCCCAGCGTGGAGGGCGCGACTTCGTGCCCTCGCTCGATCAGCCCCACCAGCTCGTCGACGACGGCCGCAGCCTCTCGAACGTCGCCCTCGGCGCCGTCGAGAGTGAGCACGTTGCCGCGGAGGTGGACGTCACAGTGCACCCGATCCTCGAGCTCCCTCAGCACGGAGTCCTCCGCCCCGGCGAGCTCGCTGGCCACCGCATTGTCAAGCGTGAGCTGCCTGCGCGCCAAGGGGCTAGCCCAAGCGCTCCCGAACCGTCGTGCTCACGCGCTTGCCGTCGGCGCGCCCGCCGACCCTCGGCATGACGATGCCCATGACCCTCCCCATGTCTCCGGCCTCTGAGGCGCCCGCCTCGGCGACGGCGGCGTCAACGAGGTCCGCGAGCTCTTCGTCGCTCAGCTCCGCGGGAAGGTAGTCCCCGATCATTTGGGCCTCGGCCTCCTCCGCCGCGGCACGCTCGTCCCCCCCGCCCTCGCGAAACGCGTTCGCCGCTTCCAGGCGGCGCTTGCGCTCACGGCGAAGGGTGGCGAGCTCGTCGCCCTCTCCCTCCTTTGCCTCCTGCTGAAGGGCGCTCGCGATCATGCGGAGCGCGCCGACCCGGTCGCGATCGCCGGCCTTCATCGCCACCCGGGTGTCGGCCTGGACCCGCTCCAGGATCGTCGTCATCGACTACAGGGTAGCCGCGGGTGGGGTCTCGAATTCGACGTGCTCGACCTCGCCCAGGGGCATCTGGAGAAACCTCGTCCCGAGCTCTCGGAAGGACTCGACGTCGCCGGTGCAGAGAAAGCGATACGTACCCTCGCCGCGGTTGGCGGTGGCGATCCCACGTGCCTCGAGCATGCGCTGGGCGCCCGCGGCGAGCGCGTGACCGGCCGTCACGAGCCGGACGTCGCGGCCGAGCATCCGCTGGAGCATCGGCGCGACCAGCGGATAGTGCGTGCAGCCGAGGATCAGCGTGTCGATTCCCGCGTCCCGCAGCGGCGCGCAGTAGGAGCGGACAGTGTCCATCACCTCCTCGTTGAGCGGAAATCCGTTCTGGATGATCGGGGCGAGGCGCGGGGCCGAGACCTCGATCACGTCGAGCTCGGGGTGCCCGGCGGTTCGCTCCAGCGCGATCCTGTACGCGCCGCTTTCGACCGTCGTCGGGGTCGCGAGCACTCCGATTCTGTGCGAGTCGCTGATCGCCGCGGCAATCTCGGCCTCCGGGCCGACGACCGTCAGCACCTCGACGCCGTGCGCGGCGGCTGCCTCGCCGGCAATGTCCGCGCCCGCCGCGGTGGCCGAGTTGCACGCGACCACGAGCAGCTTCGCGCCCCGGCCGAGCAGGAACTCGACGAGTCCGGCGATCCGGGGGCGCAGCCACTCCGGCGCCTTGTTTCCATAGGGAAAGCCCGCGGTGTCGCCCAGGTAGAGGTAATCCTCTTCAGGCAACGACACGAGCAGCTCGTGAAGGACGGTGAGCCCACCGATCCCGGAGTCGAAGACGGCGATCGGGAGCCTGGCCCGCTCGCCACTCATCGGTACCTCACCTCTGGCATCCGCGTCAGGGCTTTACGACCATGAAGAAGATCGCGACGGCCACGATCAGGCCGGCCAGCTGGCCGACGCGAGCCATCTGCGAGGAGATCCTGCGGTACTCGGGACTCAACTCGCCACCGGCGGCGAGGTCACGCTCCGCCAGCTCGATCGCCCTCCGAGTACGCGGGTTGAAGAACCCGTGGACCAGCCCGAACAGGACGATGATCGTGACCAATCCCACCGTCACCCACGACTCCCCCATGCTGATGTCGCCCTCCGCGAGCAGGTAGAACCCTGCCGCGAGCACGACGATCATCGCCGGGGTGACGAGGAACAGGTTGGTGAGGCGTACGGCCCTGTTCACGGCCGGGACCGCCGCCGGCGCCCTCGTGTCGGCGAGGCCGATGAAGAACCCGTAGCCGAAGGTCGGCCCGAA
>Ga0075424_100001291_pt1 | contig 21765 bp, 27 predicted proteins | sample SoiMethybrSBSTD3_FD_75301 | JGI IMG/M metagenome (GOLD analysis project Ga0075424, IMG submission 75301) | Bulk soil microbial communities from a Populus tree surrounding site in Tennessee, USA - Soil MetaG P. TD hybrid SBSTD3 | ecosystem: Environmental > Terrestrial > Soil > Tree plantation... | reverse complement strand
TTCGCCGCGCTCTTCCATGTACTGAAGTTCAAATTCCATGGTCTGTCGAAGTTCTTTCGGCTCGCTGCCGTCGACGGCCATCATGATCGACTTTCTGAAAAAGTCGTCTTTGACACTCGCGGCGTCCTTCTCCAAAGAGATGATTCCCTCGCGGCGCGCCTTGTTCGTGAATTTGATAATTTCGTCGATGACAGCGTTTGGTTCGATCTCATCGTCCTTGAAGACGTGCATCAAGTCGCTTGCGGCCTGTTTAATGATCGAAAGCGGAAATCCAATCATGGTTGCGCCCAGCGTTCCGCCAAACACGATCATGGCAGCAGTGGGCTGCAAAATCTGGAAAACGGAACCACCTTCAATAGCCTGCCCGGCCAGGATTCCGATGAAAGCAATGGCCAGGCCGAGTAGTGTTGCTAAGTCCATTCAACAACCTCCGGACCACGGTGAACGGAGCGCTTGTATTCGATGATTTTGCGCAGAAGATCGTCCTTCGACTCATCCACGATGATCTTATCGCCCGTCGTGAGTGACATGACGGCATCGGGTGTGAATTCGATTGTCACGATGAGCTCGCAGTTGACGATGATTTCCTGCTGATTCACTTTCTTAACGACTATCATTCGAAGCTCCTCACGGCAATCTCATCGGCAATCGCGATTAAGTTCTTCAGTTCAAAATCATTGTTCGGCAGGTTTTCAAAAAGAAGGCGCGCGTATTCGTAATCACCCGGTTCGTCGACGGTAAAACTTAAATCGGGATGATTACAGTCCGGCTGGGGCGACAAGAACACGCACTTCATGGTTTCGGGATGCTCTTTGGCATACAGCGTCACGTGCTCGCGCCAGCGGGGAAGCAAAGCGACTTGGTTGATGAATGCGAGTGCCTGACGGGTTATGGCTTCTCCTGTGGTTCCAACGGGGAGATTCATTTCGATCGCATAGTCTGCACCACCGATGTCGATTGCATCGACGACCCGATCAATACTGTCGGGATCGGTAAACGGATTGTCGGCCGTGACACGAACGATGATGTCCGCATCCGACACGTCAGCGGCGGCGACGTATCGTCCAAGTACATCGAATTCATCGCCGCGGAAGCAAGGGATACCGTGCCTGTCGCATTCATTCGCGATGATTTCGTCGCGGTTCTCAATTGTCGTGGCAACCACCACAGAGTCCACCGTCCGCGCTCTTGAAACCCGTCGCACCAGGTACGTGAGTATGGATTCAGCGCCAAGCGGCATCATGACTTTGCCCGGCAGCCGCGAGGAACCCATTCGGGCCTGGATGATCGCAATAGTTCGCGGCTTCATGACGTGAGCCTTTGGACAGCCCGCCTCAGTTCCGCCACACTGAATGGCTTCGGAAGAAAATGCGCGCCATAGGCTTTTGCGATTTCTTCCGTTTCCCTTCCTGCAACATCGCCCGAGAGGAGCAGAGTGCGCACGTTGGGTCGATTCGAACGAACCCACTCCATAACTTCGCGGCCGCTGGTTCCCGGCATGTGTAGATCGCAAATAAGAATGTCGTACTCCTTGTCTCTCAAGAGATCGATTGCTGGGCCGCCGTCGTTCCGGCACTCGGTGTCGTAGCCTGAAGCACTCAACGCACTCTCAATAAGTTCTGTAATGTTGTCCTCGTCGTCAACGATCAGAACCGACCGACTTGCGCCAGTAATGATGGGGTCGTCTGACGTCGATTCCGACCTGTCCGCTTTTCGACCGGTGACCAATGGAAGGTCGATCGTGAACGTTGCTCCATTCGATTTAGAACTCGAAGCGCAGATATCCCCACCGATTTCGCGAATGATCTTTTGGGAGAGGTGCAGGCCGAGCCCCGTTCCATTCGCTTTCGTTGTGAAGAACGGTTCGAAGATCCGACGCAGGTCGGCACCTGCAATTCCCGGCCCATCATCGTTTACGACAATGTGAACAGAACTTTCATTGATCATGCTCGAAATGCGAATCGTCCCTGATGCTCGAACTGCGGAAATGGCGTGTATTGCGTTCGTGATCAAATTCAAAAGAACCTGGGTCAGCTCGCCTTCATGCGCAATCGCCTTCGGCGACATCGGCGATAGCCTTAGTTCGAGTTCGATGCGGTTGAGCCGCAACTGATATCCGGCAAGCTCGGCCGTGCGCCGGATCGAATCATTGACGTCGATGATTTCAAACCCGCCACTGTCAGAGCGTGCGAGGCGCAGGACATTTTGGATAATGCGCACGCTTCGCGCGGCCTCGTCGCGGATGGTTCTGATGCGATCGCCCTTCCCCGCATCTTCATTCAGCAGCAATTCCGAAAAACCGAGAATCGTCGTCAGAGGATTGTTCAATTCATGAACAAGTCCAGCCAGCAGGTTGCCTGCGGCAGACATCTTCTCCGCCTGGACGAGCGCCCGGTGTTCCTGTTGGGACTGAACGGGCTGTCTCAAAAACTCCATGACAAACGTATTCATCGGGAGAAATGCTTCAGGACTTTAGCCGCGGCTAGTTAACGTATGCCGCTCTGCTTTTGGCCAGCATCCTGGGTTTGTCGGTGTGTCGAACCTTGAGGTCGGACTCGCTTACGAAAATGCTTTCCTCAAAGCTCATCATCGTCAGGCCGTCCTGAAATTTCCCAATTTGAGATCGAACCTCGATGCCCGACGCGAGTTGAACCAGCCACGCAGCAAAGTCGGCGCCCGAAGCGAGGGTCAACGGGATGCCACCGGAGAAGCGTGGATTGACTTCGATCAAGCTCACTTTGCGCCCGTCCCACTTGCATTGAATATTTGCTGGGCCGACGATTTGCAAGCGCTCGGCAAGGTTCCGTGCAAAGGCGATGATCTGTTCATTGTGGCGTGTGACGCCCCTGTCGCTAACTCCGGCGCGTATGACGAGACGTTCTCGCGGAACAATGGAGATAACTCGCGCATTGAAGTCGGACAAGACATCGATTGTGAATTCCGTACCAAGAAGGTTGTCCTGAACGATGGCATCAGGAACGTAATTCAGGAAAAGCCGCAGCTGAATTTCATTGTTCACAGCAAAGACATTCACACTGCCGCGGCCAAAGCGGGGCTTTACGTAGACAGGATATTGGAGTTCGGCGAAATCAAGCTCATCAGCGAGCCTGGTCTTTGGTGTTTCGATCCCGTTTGCTCGGCAGAAGCGATACATTTCGTACTTGTCGTTGCAAGTATTGCTGGTCTTTTCGCTCGAAACAGCGACAGCGATGCCAAGCTGAGTGAACCGGTCAAGGACACGGCCGAAAATCGGCAACTCGTCGTCGATGGTGGGAATGATCAGATTGACATTTTCTGCATCGCAAATGCTCTCGATGATCGGAGTGTAATAGCGATCCGTTGTGAGCGGCACGATGTGGTGCTTGTGGCCGAAATAGAGCGCCGGTGAGAGCGGGTTGATGTCCGTCGTGACGACGCGCCCCTTACCGAATTTCTCGACAGCCGTCCGAAAGGCTCGAACCAGAGGAACGCGTCTGGAAGCGGCGGTGATGAGAACATTAATCTTTTTCATTGGAGTGACTCCCACTGGACCGGAGCGTCGGCCGGTATCGCCATTGAGGCATGTTTGCCGACAACCGTATCAACGAATTCCGGGGAAATCCCTACCGCAGGTCTCAGCGCGTACAACATTCCAGCGTCGATGAGTTCACCGGGAGCAATCGGGCGTTTGGCATACAATGCCCGACGCGATGCGGTCTTATTTCGCGACTCCGCTTCGCTCGCGAACTTCCCGCGTTCGCCGAGCACCGTTCCGACGGAATGAAGTTCCTCAATGTGAAGCTTCAGCTGCTTCGCATCCATCGACACCGCATGGTCCGGAGTGTCACCACGCGTTTCGATCATGAAGTGCCGTTCGATGACCTGTGCTCCGAGTGACGTCGCTACAAGCGATCCCAGCGTACCGACGCTATGGTCTGAAAAGCCTACAGGAACGCCGAAGCGGTCGCGCAGGTACTGAACCGACTTCAGGTTGAGCTCTTCAAGCTTCGCCGGGTAAGACGACACGCAGTGGAGAAGAACAACCTGATCATTGGCCTGCGTGTGCATCCAGTCGATGGCTTTCTCAATCTCTTCGCTCGTGCTCATGCCGGTGGATAGAAGTATTGGCTTGCCCTTGCGGCTCACATGTTCGATGAGCGGCCGGTGAGTGATATCGCCGGAAGCGATCTTGAACGAGGCGACGCCGAGTTCATCGAGGAAATCCGCGCTTTCTTCGTCAAACGGCGTCGATAAGAACTCGATGCCCAGACGTGTGGCTTCTTTATGCAAAGCCCGGAAAGCGTCGAATGACAACTCAAGCTTCTTGAACAGTTCCTGGAGATTTGGCTGATCCTTCGTGTGACCCAGAGTTGCCGGCCGCGTCGATGCCAGGCGTTCGGCTCGGAAGGTTTGAAATTTTACGGCATCCGCTCCGGCCCACTTTGCCGCGCGTACGAGCGCGAGTGCCCGTTCCTTGTTACCGCCGTGGTTGAGGCCCGCTTCTGCGATGACGTAGATCCGATTCGGATCGTCCTTCAGCAGGCTGTAAATGTTTCGGTTTGGCTGGTCAGCCATAATTCCCTCCTGGTTATTTCAACAATTCGCGACAATCCTTTGCCGTCGACAAGCATTTTTCCGGTTTCTGTCATCTCCTGAACGAGAGAGCGGTTTTCGAGTATTCCTCTTCCATAGTGCAGCAACGTTTCGGATGTCACGCGCTCAACCAATCCTGCGCTCAGTACGGCGCCCTGTTCATGAAAGGCATCGGCCGTCCGCAGCTGCAGACGGTCAAAAGCAACTGCAATCGTGGGCACACCTGAAGCGAGCAAATCGTAGAGTGAAACGCCAGAGCCCGAAATGGCGAACTGGCACGTCGACATCGCGTGATCGAACTCGTCCTCTGTCATGAAAGTTCCGCCGGCGAATCCTCTTGTGACTACCGGCTTCAATCCCAAACGCCGAACCTTTTCTGAAATCTTGTATGCGAAATTCGCCGTCGAGCCTCCCCCGAACGTTAAGAGCACTGTGTCGGTCAGTTTCTTCCGCTCGACCGGCTTGCGCGTGATCATGTACTGAGGGCCAAGACAAACCGTCCGATCCTTGGCAGGGACATACGGAAAAATTCGTGTGATGGCGCCGTCGATCGCTACGTCGGACGGGCTCTGCGCCAGTCCCAGGTCACGAATGCTGATATGACGCACACCCTGTCGCTGGATAGCAAGCGTGATGGTGTGTGCTTCGCGCAAATCGGTGACAACGACAGGGGGAAGGGAATCGATTTCGGAATTCGGATTTCGGAATTCGGATTTCGGGGAAGCCTCACGCAAGAATTGTTCGCAATGTTCGGAAAGCGGATAGAACACGACCCTTGCTTGCGACTCGAGTGCGTGAGCCAACCGCATACAACGGACGGCATGTCCATAGCCGAGCGTCGGTCCGGCATCAACGATGATGCCGACCTCAAATCCGAAATCCGAAGTCCGCATTCCGAAATCAGTGTTAGTTAATTCGCGCATGTGTACTCTCCACAAGCTTCTGCCAGGTTTCAAGAATGGGGTTGATCTCGTATTCGATGACATCGCAGATCGAAACCCAGAACCGATTCTGTTGTGCCGCAATCAGCTGCGTCAGCGCCCGCTCGAGGGCGGCAGAATATTCCGCGCGGGAAATTTCTGCATTCGAGTCTTCGACCCAACCGAGATCTTCGGAGAAGATCGTGAAAAAGATTCGAATCGAGTCCAGGAGCATGGCAAGTTGCGCGTACGCCTGTTCTTCGTTGCGGTTTTCGAACAGCTTGACGATTTCTTGAGCATTCGCGGCGGCGGTTTTGAGTTCCTGGTCCAGCTCCGTCATGGACTCGCGGATGACTCTGTCAAAATCACCACTCTTGATGTCGACATTACCGACAAACTCGAGATCTTGTCCGCAAATCAGTGAATCGCGATAGTTGAGGGTTTCCTTGCCGCCCAGGCTCACGTGCGTGATGCACTGTCCGGCCGTTAGATGACCTGTTTCAAGCCAGTCGAGGAGGTCACCCCATGTAGCGATTTCGGCGGGAACGTTGATCGGATTCTCGTTAACTATCACATCCATGTGCTAAATGTCCTTTCAGTACTTCAACCTCGTTCCTGAAGAACGGGGTGGCGTCCAATGCCGTCAGCACGCGCGTAGCTGCATTTACGTTGCCGTTTTGAAGGTAGGTCTGAGTTTTTTGCAAAAGCGACAACGGGCCCGACCATCGAGCGTGCACCTGCGCTGCGTGCATGTTTTCCAGAATAACTGTCCATTCCCAGGCGATCGATGACCAGGTGTACTTTCGAAATGCCCGTTCCCGGGCATTTCGTGAAAATTGTTCCATGCGCTCGGGATTTTCGAGAAGGCTGCAGACGGTCGAGATAAATTCGCGCTGATACTGTTCCGATTTTGGATCACCTTTAATGCAGATTCCGCTGTGCCCGTGCTCAACGGTTTCGTTGAGCGCGGCCTTTGCGCTCGTCACAACAACGCAACCCGAAGCCTGCGCCTCGATAGCGGCCATACATGAGGTCTCATCGAATGTGTTCGGATATATGAACAATCCGATGCTCGCGAGATGTTTGAGGAGGACGGGCTGAGAAACACTGCCATGCCATGTGACACGCGGCTGCTTTGCGGATTCGTAGAGTGAGCCGAACGCGCGATGATCCTCTTCCGAAGTCCATCCGTAAACTTTCATGCTGCTGAAAAGATCCAGTGATGCGTTCGCGTGACGCCGGCGGATCTCGGGAAAGATCTTTAAGAGAATGTCGAGACCGCGAAACGGGGTGCTTGAATATGCGCTGCGCGCCCAGTCGCGGGACCCGGATTGATGAACAAGCGCAGGGTTAAATCCGTTACGGGTCGCGATTACCTTGTCCGGCGGAAGCCGGAAAGCGGTAATGAACGTCTGTCTGTGCCATTCACTGACACAGAAGATGAGATCAATATTTTCTTGCAGGGATCGGTGTTCGAAATTCTTCAACGCCGGCTGATCAAATGCATCGCCACACCAGAAGATCATCCGCGGAGCTATTCGACCGAGGAGGAACGGGTCGAATGATCGAAACGAGATCACCGCATCCCATGGCATTGAAACGTAGTCATTGAAAAACGCGTGATAGTGTTTGTATGCCGGGGCGTCGGGTTTCGTGACGGAGCGCTTCGTGTCGGCGGAAGAGGACAGGTTGCAATAAACCGCAACGTCGTGGCCGCATCGAGCAAGTTCATCGGCCATGCACACAATGCTGGTCTCGCTGCCGCCAAGCGGCTGATTAAGATGCGTCGTCACATCAAACGCGATGCCGTGGTTGTAAATCGCGATCTTCATCGAGCCTTCGCCGCCTGTATGTAACGTGCTGCGCGGGCGTGGTCGCCTTTGCGTGTGTATATCTGCGCGAGATTGATTCGCGCGTCGATGAGTGAGCGGTCACGCCGCAGTGCTGCCTCGAGAAGATGCTGTGCCTCGTCGAGATTCTCCTTTTGTAATTGAGCTGCACCGGATAAGCAAAGTGCGAGGGCATCGTCGGCAGAAGAAGGATCGAGCACTTGAAGCGCTTGTTCGGGCTGGCTGGCTTGGATGTATGTCTTTGCCAACGACAGGCGCGCTTCACGAAGTTCGGGGTTCCGTTCGACGACGGGCTTGAGCAATTCGATTGCTTCAGCGAAACGCTGATCTTCGGCGTACAACCCGGCAAGTTCGACGGCGGCTTCGCGGAACTGGGAATCGAGTTCCAGAGCGCGTGCATAATATTTCTGTGCGCCGGCCCTATCGCCCATCTTCTTCAAAGCGAGACCATAATTGAAAGTTGCGATCGGGTTGCGCGGGTTCATTTCCAAACACGCGGCGTATTGATTCCTCGCTTCGACGATTTCCATTTGCGCCAGGCGCACGTTCCCCAATTCGAGATGCACATCGAACGTATTCAGTCCCGCCTTCATCGCACGCTGTAGAAGTGAGGCCGCGCTGTTGTATTGCCGAAGCTGTTTTTCGGAGATCGCCCAGTAAAGAAGCGCGACGGGCAGCTTCATCATTTGGAACGCCTGGTCGAAACAGGCGCATGCTTCTTCGTGACGCCGAAGTTCCTGATATTGGATACCGAGGTCGAAGTACGCTTTTCCGTTCGTTGGATCCTCTTCGATCTTTTTCACACCGAGCGAGAGATAGAACCGCTGCTTGAATGCAACGTAGTCCTTCTCTCTCACCTTTCCGTAATGGTGAATAACTGCGGGGATAGATCCGAACTTGAGATCCTTCGACAGCCGGCTCGGATCGATGATCTCGTGGACAGCGCCGTGAAAGCGAAGATCGGGCGAATTCCTGAAGAGCCGGATCAGCGGGTTGTCGACGTAGCCCGTGTAGGGCTCACCTTCTTTATAGGTGTCCGTATTCGCTGTCCAGCCGAAGACCTGGTTACCGAACACGTAATTGCGTTGTATTAAGTGATAGCCGGCAGCCGATTCGTCCTTTATGGCTTCTGTAATGACGGCAAGATCTCTAGCGGCGATGCGTTCGTCCGCGTCAAGAACCAGGATCCATGGCTCTCGCGCCTGCGCCAGCGAAACGTTACGGGCTTCCGCGAACGAGTCCTTCCACTGGAATTTCAAAGGGTTGACGCCAAGCTCCCGAATACGTTCGGGGGTTTGGTCGGTCGAGCCCGTGTCCACAATTATGACTTCGCTAACGATGGATCTGACACTCTCGACCGCCCCAGCGATCCAATCCTCTTCATTCTTAACGATCATGCATAACGAGATGCCCATATGTCGACCTGATGAAACGCACTTGCATAACCAAACGGGTTTAAGCCGCGAATTACGCGAATGGGGAAATATGGTGTCAGACCCTGGCGCGACGTGTGCGACCCCATATTTCCCCATCCGCGTAATTTGCGTAATTCGCGGCCGGATTTTTCTAAAGTTCGGGCAGCGCGGATTCGATACAGGGGGTGAGCGATCCATGGTGGGTCACTCAAACGAGAACCAGGACGGAACAAACCAAAAAGCGCCGGCAAGGATGGCCGGCAACAAACAAAATCACGGAGGATTTTCCAATGAGTTTTTCAGTTGTAACGAACCTTTCTTCTTTGAATTCGCAGGCCCAGTTGGACAAAACCAACAACGGTCTTCAGACGACTTTGGCCCGTTTAACATCAGGGCTTCGCATCAACACTGCGGCGGATGATGCTGCCGGACTGGCCGTTGCGAACCGCTTCCGTATGGACAATGCCGGTCTTCAGACTGGCATCCGCAGCGCGAACGATGGCATCAGCCGCCTTCAGATTGAAGATGGCGCGATGAGCAGCATTTCATCCCTGTTGGACCGCGCTCTCACACTGTCTGCCCAGGCTGCTTCCGATACGTTCCTTGGATCGCGCAGCACTTTGGATGCGGAATTCCAATCGGTCCTGTCGGAAATCACCAGAACGGCGACGGCAGCTGGTCTCCAGACCGGCAGCACGAACCTGAACGGCCGATCGGTCTTCGTGGGCAACACGCAGATCGCGACAGGCGCCAGCGTGACCTACGTTGGATTCGCAATCACCACAGCAATCGATGCGCAAGGTCTCGGAATCAGCACTCAGAACGTTACCAGCCAGGCAAACGCCGATGCGGCAATTACAGCGCTGCAGGCTGCGGTGTCGACGCTGGGTACGGCGCAAGGACGAGTTGGAGCTGCAATGAACAGATTGCAGTTTGCCATCAGCCAGGCGCAGACGATGTCGGTCTCGGTTGCGGCGTCCGAATCCCGCATCCGCGATGCAAACGTCGCCGAGGAAGCTGCTATGTTGACGAAGTACAACATCCTGAACCAGAGCGGTCTTGCTGCACTGGCCCAGGCCAACCAGAGCTCTCAGAGCGTTCTTTCACTGCTCCGCTAGTTTCACAGTGGGCGGCCTAAAGGCCGCCCCTTCTTCTTCCGATACCTAAACTGAGGTAACTATGGCTGGGATAACTCTCTCGGGCTTCAATGGAATCGACTTCAACACCATCATCAATGCGGTGATGCAGTCTGAGAGTAAGCCTCTTCAAGACCTTCAAACCCAGCAGCAGGTCCTGCAAAACCGAGATTCTGCAATGGTTTCGCTGGCCGGCATCATTTCGAGCCTCCAAACGCCAGTGGCTGCCCTTACAAGCGCACCGGCATTTTCCAGCGTTGCGGCCACCTCAACCGATACGTCGGTTGGAACGGTCACGCTTGGGGATGGCGGAATTCCGGGGCAATACGATCTCGTGATAGATCATCTGGCGAAACGGCAGGTAACGAGCTCTACGAACGGCTACACAGCCACGTCCGCGACAGCTGCCACAGGCGGTACGATCTCCTTTACCATCAACGGCCAGACGACCGACAACATTACGATAACGGGCGCAACAACGCTGGCCGAACTGCGCGAGAAGATCAACGATCAGAATTCCGGCGTGGTTGCATCCATCGTTAACGACGGCACGAATTACAAGCTCGTCATTTCCAGCCGGGAGACGGGGCTGTCGAACGGTTTCATGATTAACAACAACTTGACCAACAATTCCGGGACAGTTGTCACCTTCGCCGGCAACACCCAGGACGCGATCGATGCGGCCTTTACAGTTAACGGCTTAAGCATCACGAGCGATTCGAACACCGTTACAGATGCGGTTCCCGGCGTTACCGTAAACCTGCTGAAACCCGGCAGCACCTCTGTCAAAGTAACGACGGACTATTCATCGATCAAAGACAATCTCAAGACGCTGGTTACCCAGTACAACAAACTCCGCCAGTTCTACATGCAGCAAAAGGGCGGAGCGCTCGCCAATGACTCGGTCATACGCGAAGCCCTGAACGACGTTAAATCGGTTCTGCTTGAATCCAATGCAAATGGCGGCCGGTATCACTATCTGTCCGAGATCGGGCTTGAAGTCACGTCGACTGGCGATCTGAAACTGGACGAAAACAAGCTGAATACGGCCATTAACTCCTATTCCTCGGACCTGCAGAAGCTCTTTCAAGGATCGGGCAATGTAAACGGCGCCCTTGATGATCTTAAAGGCATTCTGAGCAATCTGGACGGAACTGCCGGGTTGATCAAAACTACCCGGTCCAGCATCGATACGTCGTCGAAATCGATGCGCGATCGGATCGACGCGCAGCAGATGCGTCTCGATATTCGAAGACAAGAGCTAGTAAAGACTTACAGCGCAGCGGACCAGGCGATGTCGAAGCTCAAATCGATGAGCTCCTCGCTATCGAACCTGGGGAACTCGCTCTTTTAAGGAAACGTGATGAATACCTATACGCGACCCAATCCATATCAAGAAGTAGCGATTCAAACGTCTAGCCCTGCAAAGCTCGTGGTTATGCTTTATGAAGGCGCTATTCGCTTTTTGAATCAATCAATTACAGCGATCCATGCGAAGGATCTCGAGACCAAGCGCCAGTCGATCGACCGGGCCGTGGCTGTGATCCAGCACCTGCAATCCACGCTGGATATGACGCAGGGTAAGGAGGTCGCCGCAGATCTGGACAGACTTTACAGTTACATCACATCGCGCATCCTGGACGCTTCCGGGAAGCTCCAGATTGCTCCTCTTGAAGAGGCAATCAAACTGCTAACTGTCCTGCTTTCTGGGTGGGAAGAGGTCGTCAGAAAACAAGCTGAACAGACCGTTCCGCCCGGTTTGCTAGCCCAACAAGGGCTCAGTGGACGATTCGCATTACGCGCGTAGAAGCTAACAAGAGCTAAGAGAGCGGAGAAGAGAAGATGGACGCACTACAAGTACTCAAAGCGCTGGAACGAGAACGCGAACTGCTGGAAGACTTCATTTGCCTGTCGGAAGAGCAGCTCCTGCTCCTCGACGATGAAAACATCGAGGCCGTGAATTCATTACTTTCGAAGCGAGCGGACCTGATGATCGAAATGACGGCCATTGAGGCAACGCTCGGCACCTGGATCAGCCAGATCCGCACGGACCCGTCGGTAACGCCTGAAATGATGCACGAACTGCGAAACATCAACGACGAAATTGTCAGCATGGCGAATCACATCGTCGAGATCGATGAGCAGACGCACACCCGGCTCGACATGATCAAGGACAGGACCAGAAGGGAACTGCAGGATATCGATCGTGGGGGACGCGCACTACGCCTATACGCGCAGGCTCAGAGGCCTGCTGATCGTTTGGATTTCAAGAATTAGAAGAAAGGAACTTACTCGGCCTTTATTCCTTTGGAAATCTTTTCCAAAGTATCCTTGTCCGGTATTTGCGAAGTTACCGCGGAAACATTCTCGTTCTTGATCGCTTCGTAGATCTCATAGCGATAGATCGAAATGTGAGCGGGCGCTTTGATTCCTAAACGGACATTGTCTCGACCGATCCGCAAGACCTGGATCTCGATCTCATTTCCAATGATGAGCTTCTCGTCCTTCTTCCGCGTAACTACCAGCATAGTGAAACCTGCCCAAAGCATAACGGAAAGCTGGTCATCGGAAAAGAGATAATTCGGGCTACCGGAAATCTAAATGAGCGGTTGGCGCACCGAGAAGCCCGAATCCGTCAGAATCAGCTGCTTTCCGACCATTTTTTCGTAGTTCACCAGTAGCGGAGCCTGGAAATTGCCCGTGCTCCCTTCCGGGGTCGTGCCGATCACAACGATCACAAAAGCGAGGGGCTTCGTGTCTCCGACAACTCCGAGGGATTCCCACTCCCGCGCCGGCACGAGCTCGTTGTAGTTCTGAACCAGCGTGGACGATTCGAGAACAAGGAAGCCGACCGACGGCGATTCCAGTGACTGCAGCAACCGGAATGGAGCAAGGCTTTCGTTCTCCATCAGGACAAAGTCTTTGAACTCGGAGAAGCCGATAAGGCCTTCTTCGAAATGAATTACCGCATCCTTGCTTTTAAGCTTCAGCTGGGTCGGTTGATCTAACGCCTGCATTGCTTTCATATTGCCCTCCATGGCTTTACTTCAAAAAATCCAAAAGGCTCAGCTGGGATATCCGTGCTCCGACCGCCAGCGTCGCCTGTAGGTTCGTTTGGCTCATATTCAGGTCGGTTATGGCCTTCGCCATATCCGCAGCCTGGTCCTGTGTCAGATCGCTCGCGCGCCCCAGCTTTCCTGTCGCCAGTTCCGCCGAGATGTTTGTTGCGGCATTGACATAGCTGCCGATCTTGCTGCGAGCTGTCGAGACGACTTGTGAAAATGCCTCGAGGTTCTTTACCTGCGTATCGATGCCGTCTTTATCGCCGGCCTGCATGGCCGTGGAAAGATCCGACATCACCTGGAAAATATTCACGGAGCCGGAAAAGATCTCGTCGCCGGGAATCTGGGTCTGCAAAGTTGAACCCCGGCCGACCTGCAGGCTTACCGCCTGCGAGTTGCCGTGGTACGAAACGCTGGAGTCCGGCGCCTTGGCGTAAGGGGGGGCCGTCATCACGCTGCCTCCGAAAATGAACCGGCCAGCATGGGTTGTGTTCGCGGCAGAGATGATTTGATCTCGCAGCCCGTCCAGCTCGGTGGAATACATCGACCCCGTCGTGGTGTTTCCGAAACTCAGCTGGCCCAGTGTGCGGGCGCGCTCGACCATGTGCTCGACGCTGTCCAGAACCGTATCGGCGAAATTCAACCTGGATTCCGCAAACGTGAGATTCTTGCTGAACTGATCGGCTTCATTCCCTTCGCTGAAAATCCGCACAATGTCGGATGCAGCCGCCGGATCATCCGAAGGCTTGGTTACCTTCTTGTTCGACGACACCTGGTCCTGCGCAATCTGGATGCGTTCCTGCACTCGCGCGATGTCGCGAAGGAGATTCTGATAACCCATTCCTTCAGTAACTCTCATTTATGCTCCGAGCCCCAGCGCAACCTGAAGCAGTTCGTCAACTGTCTTCACCAGCCTGGCTGACGCTTCATACGCCCGCTGAAACTGCAGGATCTGAACCGATTCTTCATCGATCGATACACCGCTCGCGGACTGGCGTCTGTTCTGAAGCTGTGCAAGCAATGCATCATGCTCGCGCTGATTCGCAGCTGTATTCGCCACATCCGTGCCGATTCCGAACACGATGCTCTGGTATTGATCCGTTACGCTTCCTCCACTGAATACCGAGGTGTGAAGAAGATTGGCCATCTCAATCGCGGCCTGATTATCCTCGCCCGTGGAAAGCGTGCTCGCGGCGATCTTGCGCGCGCTCGCAGCCACATCGGTGCTTAACGATATCTGGCGGGCCGCCCCGGACGCTGAAGCCAGCGGGGCAAAGAAATTGAGTCCAGTTCCGCCGTCAAGGTTGTATGCGGCTGAATGGATCGCATTTACCTTCTGCGCGATCTCGTATGTCAGCTGATCGAGAGCCGCGGAATATTTCGGAATGTAGACGTCGCGAATCGCGATGTTCGCCGCGAGCTCGCCCTTACCGATGGAAGCGGATACATCGGCCGTCGTGAGGTCGCGCTGATAGTTGTTGAGTACAAGGAGGTGATTATCGTTGGTCACGAGCTGGTAATCGTTGTTGGACTCCAGTTCCTTAACCTCCACGATCTGGGAAAGCTGCTTCACAAGCGCCGATCGCTGATCGCGCAGATCATTCGCGGTGTGCTCTACCTCCTGAATCTTGATTTCTCCAGTTAGTTTCGCGATTTGTGTGGTCAGAACATTGATCTGATTCACATTCGCCGCGACGGCTTTATCCGCGACGTTACTGGTGTTGGTCAGGTTCGCATCCCGGGCGTGGAGAGCATCTATCAGGCTTTGCGCATTCGTCTTGAGCTGTTCGCGGAAATTCATCGAAGCAGGATCCTGCGACAGCGTGCTGAAGCTGTTGAAAAGGTTCGTCAGTTGGAGCAACAGGCCGGAATCCTCACTGTCGGTGAACTGGGCTTCGATATCAGCGAGAGATTTCGAAAGAGCGTCGTCCTGAGATTTTGCCGATGTCTCCTGTTGCAGCCGCACCTCGATCAGCGCATCGCGCAGCGCTTCCACCTTTACAACATCGACTCCATTCCCAATTCCCAACGCGCCGCCGTCCGAGCCTGAAGGGGCGAGGACGAGCCGCTGCCGGGTAAAACCCGGCGTTTGCGCATTGGCGATGTTGTTGGACGCAACTGAAAGCGCGAGTTGATTCGCGTTCATTGCCTTCAGCGCGCTGCTCATGACTGAACCCAACGTCGACATCGTTATGCCTCGAGGGAAACTTTTCGGGCAGTCCGGGTCGTGACTTTTCCTTTTGCGGTATAGCTCTTTTCGCTAAAGGCAAACCACGGCGTGGTCGATACAAGGTTCTGAAGCAAGCGGGTGTTCAGCGTGATCAGCTGAGACAGCGCAAGCAGCCGGTCGATATCGGCCGGGGCTGTCTGGACCGATTTCTTGGAGGAAAGCAGCAGCATCTGCTTACGCACGTTGTCGTCGTATGCAGATGCGTCAATGGCGACGAGAGCTTTATGTTTTGCGTCTTCCAGACGCAGCAGTTCTTCTACGAGCCCATCCATGGGACTTGCTCCTTATTAGGACTTCCGAATTCCGCATTCCGAAGTCACTTGGTATTGGCGTCGATCAGTTTCCGAGCCAGGTCTCTGGCGGAAACCTTGTAGGTGCCGGATTCCAGCGCTTCGCGGACCTTGTTAAGGTGTTCGGCGCGAGAGTCCTCTACCGACTTGGAGAGGCGTTCGATGTCCTTGGCTTTCGATGACAACGTTACCGCATCGGAAGCCTTCGACACCTTGGTGTCTTTGCCGTCCTTGCCGGTGTTGCGCACCTGCTCGGTTCCCTGCAGCTGCTGGGACCGGTCGATGCCCTGGTTACTGATATTTACTCGATCCACACTCATTCAAAATTCCTCCCATCCAATGCTTATCGGCTGGGGTTTATCAAAACTTTACTTCAAAGTGAACATGCGGCCCTGTCGCTCTTCCGGTGGAACCAACTTCGGCTATGGCATCGCCGCGGGATACCCAGTCACCCACCTGGACGAAATTCTGATTATTGTGTGCGTACAGCATCTTGCGGCCGTCTTCGGTCTGGACGACAACCGCGTTGCCGTAGCCGCCTTTCGGCCCGCTTTCGATCACCCGGCCGTCCGCGACCGCGTGGATTTCTGTACCCGCAGGAGCCGCAATGTCTGTGCCGGCGTGATAGCGCATCTGGCCATTGATCGGATCATGCCGCCAACCCTGCGGAGAGCTGATGCGGCCGGAAACAGGTAACTCGGATTGCGGATTGCGGATTTCGGATGTCGGATTTTCCGACTCGGTTACAGGCGCGGTCAGTTTCTTCTGAAGCTGATCTTCCAGCGACGTCCGCATTTGTCCGGAAATCGCCGCCGCAAACTGTTCGCGAATCATCCCTCGATAAATTTCTGCGCTCGAGCTCTTGCCGAATAAACCGTCTTCGGCTTCCACACTGTCTTCCATGGCCTTCATCATGACTTCGACAAACATGCCCTGGACCTTGGTTGCAAGGTCCTTGGGCTCGAGTTTGTCGTTCGGCTTCAGGTTAGAAAGACTGATTTCTGGAATCATATGATCTCGAGTTCTGCCTGCAGCGCTCCTGCTGCCTTTAATGCCTCCAAAATCGCTATCGTGTCTCGTGGCGTTACGCCCAGCGCATTCAGCGCTCGGATCAGGTCTTCTACGGTTGCTCCCCGATTGAGCGTAACGAAATTGCTTTTCTGCTCTTCCGCTGTGACTTTCTGCTCTGGCACAATGACGGTCTGTCCTTGCGAAAACCCTTGCGGCTGCGAAATCGCATACTGTGTCTCGATTGAAATACTCAGGTTGCCATGCGATATGGAAACGGATGCGATCGATACATCACTTCCGATGATCACCGTTCCCGTTCGCTCGTTCACAACAACCTTCGCCTTCGAGTCCACATCTACCGCGACACCCTCGACCGCCGACATAAAATCCACTGGCCGCTGCTGATAACTTGCCGGTACCGTCAGCCGAATTGACCGAGCGTCGATCGGAGATGCAATCGCCCCGCCAAAGCTCGTATTGAGGGCATCGGCCGCCCGCCGGACAGTCGTAAAGTCTGCTCGATCCAGGACTAACTCCAAGCAATCAACGGTTTGCGGCAGGCCCGTGAGGACGGCCCGCTCCACGTTAGCTCCGTTCGGGATTCGGCCCACTGTCGGATGATTGACAGTGACACCAGTTGAAGCATTCCCGGCTGAAAAGCCACCCAGGACCAGAGGGCCCTGCGCGACGGCGTAAGTGTTTCCATCCGGACCAATTAGCGGCGTTTGGAGAAGGATGCCGCCCTGCAGGCTCGTGGCGTCGCCGATTGACGAAACCGTGACATCAATTCGGGATCCCGGCTTTTCAAACGCCCCCAGTTCCGTTGTGACCATCACCGCCGCGATGTTCTCCACGCGCACTGAGGGGTTGTTCAGCGTGATTCCGTAGCGTTCGAGCATGTTAACCAAGGTCTGTTGCGTAAAGATTGTCTGGCGCTTGTCACCGGTTTTGTTCAAACCGATCACGAGACCATAGCCACTCAGCGGGTTGCTCCGCACTCCCGAAAAATGACCGATGTCCTTAATCCGCGATGAACCAAATGCCGATGTAATCGACAACGCGAAAACAGTCAAAGCCATCGCGAAACGAAAAAGAGCGGCACATTCCCCTCCTCCAGAGGAGGGGTGGCTGCGACGATTAATAAGATGCTGTGAAGCCACCGAAGTTGGAGCAGACGGGGTGGTCAGAAATAATGTCTGACCACCCCGTCCGCGCCTGTCAGAGGACGCCTTCGGCGATATTGTTTGATGGCGCGTCCACCCCTCCTCTGAGAGGAGGGGTCTATTGGCATGCCTAGTCATTTCAGCGTTTCTTAAAAAGGTGTTATCCATGTGAAGAACCTGTAAAGGAATCCTGGTTTGTTGGCGTCGGACACAATGCCCTTGCCGTCGAAAACAACTTCCATGTTGGCAATCCCGCTAGAAAGGACCACGTTGTTCGGCGTGATATCTCGCGACCGTACAAGACCGCGGATACGAAGAATCTGGCGTTCACGATTGATCGTAACTTCCTTGATTCCCTCGATCGCCAGATCACCGTTCGGCATCACGGAAACCACGCGCGCGGACACAAACGCTTGTAACTGACCCGTTCGCGAGGTCGAGCCCTGGCCCGCAAAACTCAACGCCGAACTGCCGGTCAGCATGTTCGCGAAGTTCAACGCTGAATTACCGTTTTCCAGACCAAAAACATTTGGCGCCTTGATGGAGACGTCCCCATCTTTTTTTGTCGAGGTGTTGGCAGAATTCGAGGCTGTGGAACTCTCACTGATCTGAATCGTGAGAATGTCGTTCACGTTCCGCGCCTTCAAATCGCGAAACAGGAAAACATTCGGCGCCGAATCCGAGAACAACGAACCCGTCGTGTTCTGTAGGAAAAGTGCGAGAACAATTGTTGCGTATGTCATTTCGCTCCTAATTCTTGATGGCTGCGCCCAGTCGGGCTTGAACTCGCAGCCGCTCCTAACGTCTCGAGCGTCCGCGGACCGATGACCTTTGCCGTAGCCGTGCCTTCGCCCGAGAGATGCTCCACCTGAATGGTGTCACCGAATTTGCCCGACGCCTTCGCGCGCATCGTGGCCGAGATCGTTACCGCGCCGGCCGTTGCCTTCACGGTCACGGAATCACCTTTGTGAACATAGAGAGGCGTGTATAAAAGATCGGCAGTCAGTACCTGGCCGGGTTCGAGATCGCGCTTTGCGAGCATGCCCTGGGCGTCTTCAACGGCTGCACCACGCACCGGAGCCAGCTTCCACTCGATATCGTTCGGCTGAATTTCGGAATGCGCTGCGACCTTGTTTTTCAAGACCGGCTGCTCGGCCTCCACGTTCACGTTTGTTCTGATGAACAGGTTTCGGGAGAACGACGTGCCGCGAACTTCGACACGAACGAAAACCGCATTCGAAAGATCAACACGTGGAGGAAGACTCGCCGAGATTTCCAGAGGACCCGTCCCCACCTGAACAGCAGGCAGCTCGACGCTGGATATTTCAACGTTGGCATCCGGATACTGTTTCGTAAACGCGTTGAGAATGGCCCGTGTGACCTGATCACGATTCAAACCTGCTGCGGACCGGCGAACCAGGATGTATTCCGGAATTTGGAGATCATCTGCGGCCATTCCTGCCGCGATTAATTTTCCGGTGATCTCGTACTTTGCAATCCGCCGCGACAAACCGGGATTTGGTGCGTACCCAAGTGATACCGCGGCGCGGGCATCGTTTGATGGAAAAGGAATCAGAGCTCCAAGAGTAATGCTGTCGGAATCGATCATGACTTCCGGAGGAGCCGAAAGAGTGAGAGCAAGCAACAGTGCGCTGATTAACACGTTACCTCACCAGATTGTTGATCTGAGAAAGCATGTCGTCTGCGACGCGCACCGCTCGTGAATTCACTTCGTACGCACGTTGAGCGACGATCATGTTGACCATTTCTTCGACAACGTTGACGTTCGACTGTTCCAGAAATCCCTGGTTGATACGGCCGAGGCCGTTCTCACCAGGATTGCCGGCACTGGCATCGCCGGATGAGGACGTAGGCAGAAACAGGTTTCGCCCGATTGCGTTCAGACCCGACGGGTTTTGGAAATTCGCGATCTGAATTGTACCGACCTGCTGTGCTGCGGACTGGCCGGCTTGTGTTACCGAAACCGTTCCGTCCGTGCCGATAACGATGTCCTGTGCGTCGGCAGGAATCGTGATCTGCGGTTCAAGTGGATTGCCGTCGGCTGTTACGACGGCCCCCTCGCCGCTCACGTGGAATGAACCGTCGCGCGTGTAGGCGAGTTCTCCGCTTGGCATTCGAACCTGGAAGAAGCCTTTGCCTTCGATCACAACATCGAGCGGATTCTCTGTCTGGCGGAAATCTCCCTGTTTGTAGATCCGATCGGTAGCGACCGGCCGAGTGCCGAGACCAAGCTGCAATCCGACAGGATATTGCGTGGAAGACGATGATGATGTGCCTGCCGGCCGGATGTTCTGATAGAGAAGATCCTGAAATTCAGCTCTACCCTGTTTGAAACCTGTCGTGTTCACGTTCGCGATGTTGTTCGCGATGGTATCGATGTTGATCTGCTGCGCCTGCATTCCTGTGGCAGCCGTGTATAAAGCTCTAAGCATTACGTTAGTCTCCCTAATTCCTGAATTAACTTACTGTTCATGTCGGTCACGAGGGTCTTCAAGGTCCGCTGAACCGCTTCGAATTCTCGGTACGCGGCCATCAAATGAACCATTTCATCGATCGCGTTCACGTTCGATCGTTCGGTATACCCGCCCTTCACCTGAGGATCTGTGACAGCTCTGACGCCGGACGGATCTCCGTTCCAGGCGAGTCGTTGGAAACCTTCTTTCTGAATCTTGGAAGGATCATTGAATGTGACCACCTTCAACGTGCCGACTTCGTTGTCACCGACCGTCACAATACCACCGTCACGGATCTCAACTTTTCCCTCGCCAAGCACGATCGGCTGATTTGAAGTAGAGAGAACCCGCATTGAGTCTTTGGTCACAAGCTCACCGGCAGCGTTGACACCAAAGCTTCCGGCCCGCGTGTAGCGTTCGCCGGACGGCGTCTCGATGGCAAAGAAGCCCTCGCCATTGATTGCCGCATCCAGGTTATTGCCGGTTCCGATGAGGTCTCCCGAAGAGAGATCGATGTTTGTGCCAACATCGAATCCGGTTTCGCCTTCCAAAATGTGACCGAAGTCTCTCTTGAAACCCACGGTGTTTGCGTTCGCCAGATTGTTGGTAATGACATCAACAATCTTCAACCGCGCGTCTAGCGCGGAATACGCATCGATAAACGCATCGCTCATATCAGCCGCCTATGCAACCAGCACTCCAGCATCAACTCCCACCAACTAAAGTTCTGACGAAATCTGCCGATAGGTAAGATTGGCCGGGTCTGGCAATTCCTGCCCATCGTTTACTTTTGAAGTCTGGCCATGCCGAGCAGAACTTCAACATCGCCTTCCTGCAATCCGCACGTCTTTGCGATTTCCGGCGCCGTGAAGCCCTTTTTACCCATGGCTACTACCTGGTTCCGGATATCGAGATTCACCGTGGATGTCTTTACCGGCTTCGCCGCCGGAGCAGGCACGGAAAGTTTTGCAATCTGTTCCTGGGCCTTGCCGACAAAACCCGCATGACGCGAATCTGCCGTGCTCCACTCTGCCTGAAGCGCCTGCAGTAGCTTTGCCGCGTGACGGAACTTCGACTGGACGTAAAGGAGCAGCGTGACCGTCATCAGGCCGTACGCGGCCAGAAACGAGTAAATGAGAATCGGACTATGAATTGAGAGATTTAAATCGTTCGCCTGCACTGGTTATCTCCGTAATTCGAATTCCATAGAAACCATCCACGGTGACCACTTCACCGCGGGCCAAAATACGATTGTTGACGACGAGCTCGACCGGCTGATCCATGCCGGAATTCAATTCGATAACCGAACCGACGCCGAGTTTGACGATTTCTTCCAGCACCATTTCGGTTTCGCCGAATCGAATTGATACGGGAAGCTGAACGTCCAGGAGGACGGCCAGGTTTCCCTTGACGTCTTCCTCACCGGCGGTTTTGATCGCCGACTCAGCCGCGTCGTTACTCAGCGATGTGTCCATTGAGTGACTCCTCTCTACGGGGACGGACAAAGCCTGTCACCGCAAATGCCTTTCTGTTTACGTCCATCTGAGCTACCGCGTGCAATTTGTTTTTACCGGCAACCTTGATCTGCACGGGCCACTCTTGTTTCTGATCGAGGACCAACGTGTCTCCGACCTGAAGCGAT
>Ga0075424_100001285_pt1 | contig 21787 bp, 10 predicted proteins | sample SoiMethybrSBSTD3_FD_75301 | JGI IMG/M metagenome (GOLD analysis project Ga0075424, IMG submission 75301) | Bulk soil microbial communities from a Populus tree surrounding site in Tennessee, USA - Soil MetaG P. TD hybrid SBSTD3 | ecosystem: Environmental > Terrestrial > Soil > Tree plantation... | reverse complement strand
CGTCGCCGATTCGGGCGTCGCCACCGTTCGCGTCCGCGCGACCCGTGCGGAGACGCTCCGTCTCCGGGCCTCGGCTGCTTCGATCCCGCTCGACGAATCGGGCGACGTGACGGTGCTGGCCGGAACGCCGGCGGCCGTCGCGATCTCGAGCGGGAACGGGCAGACCGCGGTCGTCGCCCGCGCGCTGGCGCAGCCGCTTCGGGTTCTGGTGCGCGACGCGTTCGGCAATCCGACCTCCGGCACGGTGGTCTCCTTCCGCGTCACGACGGGGAACGGATCGGTCGACGCCGTCTCCGGCGGCGCGACGGATTCCACGGCGGCGACCGACGCCTCGGGCATGGCGACGTGCGAGGTCGCCCGCGTCGGGACCCTGGCGGGCGTCTCGAACAACGGCTATCGCGCCGGACTCCTGCTCGCTCCCGCCGTAGAGGTCTTCTTCACGGCGAGCGCGACCCCCGACACCGCCGCCTCCCTCACGCTCGCGCCGGGCTCCTTCAGCCTCGCCGCGGGGCAGGTCGCGACCGTGACGGCGACGGCCCGGGACGCGTTCGGAAACGCCGCTCCCGGGGCGAACGTCACCCTCTACCTCGGCACGCCGATCTCGGGGACGCTCGAGTCGCTCGGCCAGACGGCCGGCAGCGGGGCGTCGCAGGCAGGCTCCACCGACGCGGCGGGAACGATCGCGGTCCGCTACCGCGCGCCTAGCACCGCCCCGGCGGCGGATTCGATCTTCGCGCGGGGCGGGACGATCGCCCCGGTCGGCATTCGCGCTTCCGTCGGCACGTCCGCCATCGCCGCGCTCCGAATCCTTGCCGACGCCGCGACGTGGACCGCGGGCTCACCGACGCGCGTCCAGGTGCAGGCGCTGGACGGCTTCGGGAACGTCGCGGTCGCCGACACCGGCACGGTCGTCATGGGCGCGACCGACGCGGTCGCGTTCGCGCCCGGGTTCGGCAGCCTCACGGGCGGAACGTTCCAGACCTTCGTCACCGCGACCGTGGCGGACACGCTCACGTTGACCGCCGCGCTCGCCGCGACCGCCGTCTCCGACAGCGCCGGGCCGATTTCGGTTCTCCCCGCGGCGCCGGCCGGTTCGATCGCCGTGACGGCCTCGCGCACGCAGTTGACCGCGGACGGGCGAAGCAACGCCGCGATCGCCTTCGGCCCGGCGCGGGACGCGTTCGGAAACATCGTGCCTTCCGGAACGCTGCTCACCGTGTCGGCGCAGGCCGGCTCCCTCCTTGCCGCCGACGCATCGCCGGCCCCCGGGATGCAGATCGCGACCGCGGCCGACGACACCGCGCGAGCCTTCCTCGTCGCGCCGGTTGCCGCCGGCCCCGACACGGTCCGCGCGACCAGCGTCGCGGGCAGCGCGTCGGGCTCGCTCGCCTTCTCGTACGTGGCGCCGCCCACCATCGCGTACGGGGCCGGGTCCCTCGCGCCCGCGATCGTGGCGCCGGGGCAGAGCGTGGCCTTCCGCGTCGTCGTTCGGAATACCGGAGCCGTCGGCTCGATCACGATCGGAGGCGCCTCGACGCTTGGCTTTGGTGCCGGTGCGTTCGCGTTCGCGGCTTCGCCCTCAGCACCGCTCGCCCTCGGCGCGGGCGTCGCCGACACGCTCCGATTCCCGGCCGCCGCGATCTCCCCGTCTCTGCCGCCGGGCACGTACGCGCCGACTCTCCGCCTGGTCGGCACGGACGCGACCGGCGATCCGTTCGACTTCTACGTGGGTCTCGCGGGCACGGAGGTCCACGTCGCCGGTGCGACCGTGGCCGCGACGGGCGCGTCTCCGAACCCGGCGCCTTTGGGCTACGGGAACCTCGTCCTGACGTTCGACGTCACGAACCTGGCCGCGATCGCCGGGGCGATCGACGGCGTTTCGCTGCAGACGACGGCCGGCGTGTTCACCGTGAACGGCGTCTCGCCGCCGCTTCCGGCGGCGCTCCCGGCGCTCGGCACCTCCTCGCTCTCGCTCTCGGTCACGGTTCCCGCGAGCGGGGTCACGCCCGGTGCGATCGTCGGGGCGCGGCTCACCGCGAGCGTGGCCTACGGCTCCGTCTCCGTGAGCGCGCAGAACGCGGCGACGCTCGACTTCCAGGTCGTCTCCGCCGCCCAGATCGCGGCGCAGGCGTCCGGGACGTCGCCCGCGCGCTATCTGCGGGGCAGGACCTTCGGGCCGGCGGCGCGCGTCGCGAACGGCGGCGCCACCGCGGTCACCCTCGATCGGACGGCGACACGGCTGGTGCTCGAGCGCGGTCCTGCCGACAGCCTCGTCTCGCCGCTCTCGTCGGACGCGGTCGTGAACGGCGGCGGGACGGCGGACCTGGCGTTCGACTCGCTCACCGTCCCGCTCTCCGCGACCAAGGGACGCTACGCGGCCTGGCTCGTGCTCCGCGGCAGCGAATCGGGGCAGCCCTTCGCCGACACGATCCCGCTCGCGCCCGACAGCCTCGACGTCGTCGACCCGGCGATCCTCGCCGTGGCGGGAGGCGTGTCGCCCGCGATTGTGAGCGCGGGCCAGTCGCGCGCGCTTTCCATCACGATCTCCAATTCCGGCGACGCGCCGTTCGCGCTCGACCCGAGCACGAGCCTCGTCCTCGGGGCTCCGATCTCGGTCTCCGTCACCCCGGCGGCCGTCGACACCGTTCCCGCGCAGGGATCGCTGGCGCTCGTCTTCGCGTCCGCGGTCCTCGGGTCCCCGGCCGCCCCGGGCGTCGCGTCGGCCACGCTCGAGGCGCGCGGCACGGAGGACGGCCGATTCCGCGCCGAGGCGGTCTCCGCCGGCACGGTCACCGCTTCGCCGCCCGCCTCGCTGGCGTTCGTGGCCGGCTCCGCCACGCCCGATACCCTCCGCGCCGGGCAGAGCTACACGATCACCGCCGCGATTCAAAACGGCGGAGGCTCGCCTTTCACGGTGGATCCGGCGTCGTCGCGACTCGTGATTTCCGATGGCGTCGAGTCGGTGACCGCGCTCGCGTCGGGCGCGGCCTTCGTGCTCGCGCCGGCCGCGCAGGGGGTGCTCACCTTCCCCGCCGCCGCGGTCCCGGCGGCCCTCGCGAGCCAGCCCTACCCCCTGACGCTCACCGTCTACGGCACGGAGTGGGGCCAGGCCGAGAGCGTCACCGTCGTCTCGCCGCAAGCCGAGATCTCGGTGGTGGAGCCGGTCGCCGCCGTCCAGATGCGGGCGCTCGATCCGGGCGCGCCGGTCCAGGCGTCGGCGGAAGACGGATCGTTCCGCATCTGGACGCTCGAGCTTCAGCCGCTCGTCCCGCCGGGGGGCGCGGCCTCCGCGCGTCTCCTGTCGTTCTCGCTCACGGTCTTGAACGACCGCGCGCCGGCCGCGAATCCGTCGGCATCGGTGGCGGACATCACCCTCCGCGACGACTTCGGAAATCTCCTCGCGCAGGTGGCGCCCGGCGCGGCGAACCCCGTGGTGCTTACGCTCGCCGCGCCGGTGGCGCTCACCGGTCCGCCCGTCCTGGTTCACGTGGAGGTGACGCCTCGTCCCGGGACCGACGTTCCGTCGGTCGCGCTTCGCGTCGCCGCCGAAGCGGACGTCGCGGTGCATGACGACGTGAGCGGCCTCCCGGTCGCCATTCGCGCGACGGGCGGCCTGCCGTTCGCGCCCTTGACGTCTCCCGTCGTGACGCTCTTCGCCAAGGCGCATGGGTACCCGAACCCCTTCCGCGCCGGACGCGAGTCGGTGCTCCTCTCGTATCGACTCGCCGCCGATGCCGGCGTCCACGTCTCGATCTACACGCTGTTGGGCGACCTGGTGCGCGACCTGACGCTGGCGTCCGGGCAGACCGGCGGTTCGCGGGGGCTGAACGAAGTGGCGTGGGACGGGCGGAACGGGTCGGGGAGCCTCGTCCGTCCGGGCGTCTACGTGGCGGTCATCGAAGGGGGCGGCGTGAGCGAGCGGATCAAGGTGGGGGTCCTCCGATGACCGGCCACCGCATGCTTCGCGGCGCGGCGCTCTCGCTCCTTCTCGCGGCGACGGTCGGGGCGTTGTTCGGGGCGCGCTACTCGGCGGCGCAGTCGGCGGGAACCGCGAACCTGCTCTCCTCGCCCGCCGCCTGGCCGACGACCGGAGCGGTGAGCGGCACGACCGCGCTCGCCCTCGACCCGACCGCGCTCTACCTGAATCCGGCGGGGCTGGCGACGCAGGACGAGCGCTCGATTCTGATCCAGCACGGCCTCCTCCAGTTCGACACGAACTGGGACTTCGCCGCGGTGGGCTACCCGATCCCCGGCCTCGGCGCCGTGGGACTCGGCATGGCGCGCCTCGGCACGTCGGGCATCGACGCGTACGACGCGCAGAACCAGCCGCTCGGCGACCTGGGGTACACCGAGACGGCGCTCGCCGCGGGCGTGGCGCTCCACGCGATCGGGCCGCTCTACGCCGGAGCCACGTTCAAGGTGCTGAGCCAGTCGCTGGGAGACGTCTCGGCGGCGGCGCCGGCGGTCGACCTCGGGCTCATCTATCGCCCCCTCCGCCTCAAGGGCGCGCAAGTCGGTTTTTCGGCGCAGAACGTGATCGCCGGGGCGCTCGACCTGGGAGGCGCGGCGCCGTCGATCGACCGTTCGTTCCGCTTCGGGGCGGCCGGCCCCGAGTGGCGCCTGGGAGGCGCGTCCGCGATTCGCGCGGTGGCCGACCTCGCGCGCCAGGGCCAGGAAGGCATGAAGCCGCGCGTCGGCGTCGAGTTCACGCGGCGCGGTCTCGGCGCGGTTCGCGCCGGGATCAACAACGGAAGGCCGGTCCTCGGCGTCGGAGTCCAGTATCGCCGGTACGGCGTCGACCTCTCGATCGCGCAGGGCGAGGTGGAGATGACGCGGCAGTTCGCCGTTCGCGTCGCCTTCGGCGAGCCGGTCTCCGAATACGAGACCCGGCGCCGCGCCGAGTACGCGAAGGCGGCGCTCGACTCGGTCCGCGCCCGCCGCTCCGCCCAGTTCGCGCGCGACGTCGCGCGCGCGGGGGAGATGGAGAAGGGCGGCGACTGGGAGGGGGCGCTGGTTCTCTGGGAGGTCCTCCATCGCGAGCGCCCGGAGGACGCGTCGACGGGCGGTCGCGCCGAGCGGGCCCGCGCCGAAATCGCCGCCACCGCGCGCGCCGCCTTGGACGCGGAAACCAGCCACCGTCTGAACTCCATGCTCGGCGACATGGCCCGCGACGCGCTCGCGCGCGGCGACGTGGAGGAGGCCGCCGGGCTCGCGCGGGCCCTGGCGCCGGCGGGGGTTCGCCCGACGGGGGTCGGCGGCGACAGCCTGGCCTCGCTGGAGGCCGCGATCGCGGTCGCGCGGGAGCGCGCGGCCGACAAGGCGGTGGCGCGCGCCGATTCGCTCCGCTCCGGCGGCAGGCTGGTGGCGGCTGCGGGCGACGCAGCCCTGGCGCTACGGCTCCGCCCGGACGACCCGCGCGCCACCGCGCTCTGGTCCGAACTCGAGGGGACGCTCGGCAAGACCGCCGCGGAGGCGAACGTCTTGTCCCGACGCCTCGAGTCCTTGACGGCGGTCCACGAGGCGTCGCAGGCGTTCAACGAGGGGCGTTACACGGACGCGGCGGTCGCGGTGAAGCGGGCGCTCGCGGCCGATCCCTCGAGTGAGGAAGCGCGGGCCTGGAAGGAGCGGATCCAGCGCCGCCTCTCCACGCCCAAGCCGGAGCTCGACGCCCGGATCAAGCAGCTCTACATCAAGGGGATGGAGGCGTTCACGACCGGGGACTACAAGGAAGCGCTCCGGAATTGGGAGCAGATCCTCGTCATCGATCCGCTGAACGAGAGCGCGCGGCGAAACGTTCTCGAGGCGCGCGAGCGGATGAAGCCGGAGGCGCGGCGATGATCTGGCCGAAGGGGCCGAAAACGATCCCGACGCGGCGGCTCCAGATCCGCGTGGACGCCGAGGAGCGAAACCTCGCCGACGTCCGCGACTTCATCCAGGACGCGGGCGAGAAGCTCCTCATCCCGAACAAGATCCTCGCCAACACGAAGCTCGCGGTGGACGAGGCGTGCACCAACGTCATCAAGCACGGCTACAAGGGCAAGGCCGGGTTCATCGAGGTCGTGGTCACCGGCAACGGGCGCGAGTTCTCGATCGCGATCCGCGATCAGGGCCACGCGTTCGACCTTCGAAACGTCAAGAGCCCCGACCTCAAGATGTACGTGGAGACGCGAAAGCGCGGCGGCCTCGGCGTCTTCTTGATGAACCAGCTGATGGACGAGGTGCGCTACCGCGCGGGACACGACGGCAACACGCTCACGATGTCGAAGCGGCTCGATCGGCGCGGGCCGCGAAAGCGAAAGGGCAAGGACAAGCCGCGCCGATCGCTCCGGTTCGCCTACACGCTCCAGGCGTTCGGGGCCATCACGCTCCTCGTGGGCGTGGCGTTCGGTCTGATCCACGTGCGCCAGACGCGCGCGCTCACGGACGAGCTCGTCGAACAGGCACGGGGTGGGGCCCGGACGCTCTCGGCGCCCGCGGTGGAGGTGCTCGCTCGTCCCGAGCCGATGTCGATCGAGCAGACGCTCCTGAACCAATCGATCCGCGCCCTCCTGAAGGCGCACCCGGAGTACGCGTCCGCCCGCGTCCTCGACGCGTCGGGGCGCGTGTGGGGGTCGGACCAGTTCGAGGAGCTCTTCACGCGCCGCCTGATTCCGAAGTCGGGCGTGATTCGCGACAAGGACACCCGGACGGTCTACGAGCCGGTCCTGCACTCCGCCCCCGAGGGCGGCACGCCCTCCGGATGGATCGAACTCGCGCTCAAGGAGTCCGCCATCGCCGACCGCACGGCGCGGGCGCGGACGGAGCTCGCCACGATCGCGCTCCTGACGCTCCTCGCCGGCTGCGTCCTGAGCGCGATCCTCATTGGCATCTTCGTCAAGCCCATCCAGGCGCTGTCGGATACGGTGCGCGCGATCGGCGAGGGCCAGATGCTCACCGACATCGGCTCGAGCGGCAACGAGGAGATCGACGACATCGCGCGCGCCTTCAACGAGGTCACCGCCAAGTTCCGGGCCGCCCAGGGGAACGTCATGGAGCAGGAGCGGCTCCAGCGCGAAATGCAGGTGGCGCAGGAGATCCAGCAGACGCTGCTGCCCAAGAGCGTTCCCGACCTGGAGGGCTTCGAGATCGGCTACCTCTACCGAGCGGCCAAGGAGGTCGGCGGCGACTACTTCGATTTCATCGACGTGGACGACCGGACGAAGGGGGTGGTGGTGGCGGACGTTTCGGGGAAGGGCGTGCCCGGCTCCTTGGTCATGACGATGATCCGGACGGCGCTCCGCATGGAGGCGCGCGGCAACCGCTCCGCCTCCGACGTCATGTCGAAGATGAACACGTTCGTCACCGAGGACATGCGGAAGGGAATGTTCGTCACGATGTTCTACGTCGTGCTCGACTCGATCAACCGCGCGGTCAGCTACGCGAGCGCGGGGCACAATCCGATGATCCTCTACCGGGGAGGACAGGACGCGACCTACTTCCTGAAGCCGAAGGGGATTCCCGTCGGTATCAACGCGTCCGACCAGGACCTCTTCCGGAAGACGATCTCGGTCGAGAAGCTGACCCTGCGCCAGGACGACATGCTCGTGATCTACACGGACGGAATCACCGAGGCGATGAATCCCTCGCGGGACCAGTTCGGCGAGGCGCGGCTCCTGGCGTCGATCAAGCGGCACGGGCACCGTTCGGCGCAGGAATTCGCCGATCTCCTGAACGAGGAGATTCACGAGTTCACGGCCGGCGCGCTCCAGAACGACGACATCACCCTGGTCGCGATCAAGGAGAAGACGCAGGTCGAAGAGAGGCTCGAGGAGACACGCCGCGAACTCTTCCGCCTCGTCGAGCAGGAGGGCGTGCCGGTGGGCGAGGCGTGCGAGCGGCTCCACGTGACGACTTCGACCTACTACCGGTACCGGCGGCGCGTGGAGACGATGGGGGACGAGGAGGGGCTCAAGCCCTCGAAGAAGTCGGCCGGGCTGGCCCGGGCGAGTCTCGAGGAGGAGGCGGCCATCCTCGAGATCGTGCGGGCGGAGCCCCATCTCGGCGCCAAGCGCATCTTGGAGCTTCTCAAGTCCGCAAGTCGTTGTCGGGATGACCTTTCGGAGCGGGCGATCTACGAGACGCTTCGCCGAAATGGGCTCAATACGAGGGAAAAAAGGCTGGAGTTCGCTCAACACGGTTCCGATAAACGGATAGCGAGGTTGGGGACGGCGCTCCGCGCGACGGTCTCGACCCCATCGGACGTTTCAGGAGGAGGGGGAGCATGAAGGGAATCGACGTCTATGTGGAGGAAGCGGCTTCGAACCGCGGGGTTTCGATCCTCCGCGTCTCCGGTTACGTCGACACCACGACGAGTCCGGAATTGGAGCGCCGCATGCAGGCGCTCTTGCGCGAAAAGCGCTATCACATCGTCGTGGACCTCACGCGCGTCGAGTACATCTCGAGCGCGGGCTGGGGCATCTTCATCAGCGAGATCCGCGAGATCCGGGAGCAGGGCGGCGATCTGAAGCTCGCGGGCATGATCGCGGACGTGCGCGAGGTGTTCGACCTGCTCGAGTTCGAGAACATTCTCCAGTCCTATCCCGAGTCGGATCTCGCGGTCGCGTCCTTCGGCCCCATCGTTCCGGCGAGCGAGCCGGCGCCCACGGCGACGCAGCAGCAGTCGGCCTCCGCCGGGCCGCATCGGAGCGAGACCGTGCTGTCCGACGAGGACATGGTCCGAGAGATCACGAAGCGCCACCCGGACTTCGGGCTGATGCGGATCCAGAAAGAGCTTCGCCGCGCCGAAAACGGCGGGCGCGATCTCAATCCGGTGCAGCTCTACGTCCTGCTTCGGAAACTCGGCCTCGATACCCGCGAAGGACGTCAGGCGTTCGCGAAGGGCGCCGCGCCCAGTCCCACCTCCGGTTCCTGATTCCGAAAATCGCTTGACCCATCGCGGGGGCGCCCCGTACCGTTCTCCGTACGGCCCCGCGATGGTTGACGCCCTTCTCCCCCCGAAGCGACTCCTCCTCACCTGCAAACGAACGGACCTTGCCGCGTCCGCGCGGGGTACTCTGAACACGTGAAAATCGACCTGCAACTGACGCCCGCTCCCATCGCGCTGATCCTGGTCGCCCTCGCCCTGGGCGCCGCGATTTGGGCGTACAGCTCCCGCTATCCGGCGCTCCACCCGCGCCGCCGCGCGGTGCTCCTCTGGACCAGGCTCCTGACCTTGGCGGCGCTCACCGCCGCGACGCTCGCCCCACAGATTCGCTATCCGACCGCGGGCAAGGAGCGGAATCGCCTGCTCGTGCTGGTCGATCACTCCGGAAGCATGAACGTCCGCGACGCCTCCGGCGGTCGAAGCCGACGCCAGGCCGCCGACAGCGCCGCCGTCGCGCTCGCGTCGGAGCTCCGTGGCCGCTTCGACGTCCGGCTCGCCCCCTTCGACGCTTCCCTCGGCCCGTTCGGCCGCGACCCACGCGCGCTCGAAGCCGATCGAGCGGACGCGGGGGCGCGTTCCGGCGAGACGGCGCTGGGCGACGCGATTCGAGACGCGCTCCACCGCGCGGACCCGGATTCCGTCGCGGCGCTCGTCGTGTTGAGCGACGGAGCGGTGAATCGCGGCGAGGATCCGGAGCGTGCCCTGGACGCGTCGCTTCCGGCCTTCGCGCTCTCCGTGGGTTCGGCGGCCGATCCGCCCACCGTGGGAATCGCCGGCGTCGACGCCCCCGCGGAGGCGACCGCCGGAACGCCGGCGGTCATCCACGTCACGGTGCGCCAGGGCAAGCGCCCTCCCGCCCGCGGCGTCGCGCGTCTTCTCGAGGAAGGTCGCGAGTTGGGCCGGGCGCCGTTCGCGCTCGAGACGGCGGGCTCCTCGGCGCGCGTCGCCATTCCGTTCACGCCGACCGCGCGCGGGAAGCACTTCCTCTGGGTCGCGCTGGACGAGATCGCGGACGATCCGATGCGCGAGAACAAGCGCCGCCTGATCGCGATCGACGTGCGCGAGGCCCGGCGTCGCGTGCCGGTGATTTCCGCGTCGTGGGATTGGGATCTCCGCTCGTTCGCCCGCGGTGTCGAGGCCGACACGGCGTGGGCCACGGTTCGCGCGGTCCCGGCGGGGGCGTCGACGGTGGCGACCGCCGGGGGCGGAACCGTTCCCTTTGCCTCGCTCCTGGACGGCGCCGAAGCGGTGGCGATCCGGTACGACGCCCGCGTATTCACTCCGGAACGCGCCGCGGAGCTCGCGCGCTTCGTGGATCGCGGAGGCGGCGTGCTCCTGTGGCTCGATCCCGACGGCCGGATTCCGCCCGAGACATCCTTCTCCCGCTCGCTCGGCCTGATCTGGCGTTTCTGGGGGGACGAGCGCCGCGAACTCGCCACGGCCGATCTCTCACCCGCCGGACGAACCCACGAGGTGACGCTCCTCGGAGGCGACGCCGCGAGCGCCGGGATCGCCTGGCGCGCCCTCCCGCCGGTGAAGCCGCTTGTCGCCCTGGGCGTCTCCCCGGGCGGGTCGCTCGCCCCGATCCTCGAGGGCAAGGTCAACGATCAAACGGTTCCCCTACTTCTCGCGGGGCGCGTCGGAGCCGGCCGCGTGGCCGTCCTGAACGCCGCGGGCGTCTACCGGTGGGGGCTGACCGCTTCCGGCCTCGCCTCGGGAGCCGGCGGCGGAGCGGGCGGCGCCGGCGCCGGCGCCGGCGTGGAGGCATCGTTCTTCGGCGGCCTGGGCCGGTGGCTCGCGGCCGGCGACGAGGACCGCCCGGTGCGGATCGCGGCGCCCGAAATCACTCCCGAGGGTCGAGCGATCGCCGTGCGCGTCACGGTCACGACCCCGGCCGGAACACGGAGCGGCCCCGCGGGGGCGCCTTCTGCGGCCAGGGCGATCGTTCGGGCCCGACGCGTGGGCGGCGGCGGCTTCGTCGAGTCCACGCTCGCGCTCTCCGCGCCCGGCTCCTTCGCGGGTTCGATCCCGACGTCCCCCGGAACGTATCTGTTGAGCGCGCGCGTCGAGTCCGGTGGAAAGGTGCTCGGGCGGGACAGCGTGCGCGTGGCCGTGGGCGGGCAGGGGATCGAGTTCGAATCGCTCGCGGCCCAGGTCGATCTCCTGGCACGACTGGGCGAGCGCTCGGGGGGAGCGTCCGCGCCCATCGACTCGCCGGGACCGGTGCTCGAACGCCTCCGGTCGCCGGACTTGGCCCGGGCCCGACTCGCCGAAATGGATCTCTTCCATAACCCGTTTCTGTTCCTGGTGCTCGTCCTCGGCCTGAGCGTCGAGTGGGCGCTCCGCCGAAAGTTCCACCTGCTCTAGCCGTCCCCGTCGCAGCGCCCGGGCCCCGACCCCGGCACCCCGTCGTCGAACCGTCGCTCCTCCATCGCCTCCGTGAAACGGAGGATTGGGATGCATTCATTCGTGCTCGCCGCGCGCGCGGCGATCCTGGCCGGTGCTTTGTCGCTGGCCGCGGCATCGGCTCCGGGCGCCTGGGGCGTGCCCGCGGCCGGCGCCGATCTCGTACTGAACGAAGTTCTCTACGATCCCGCCGGAGCCGACGATGGCGCCGAGTTCGTGGAGCTGTGGAATCCCGACGACGTCGCGCGGCCGCTCTCGGGAATCGCGATCGAGGCAGGGGACGGGGCGCGCGCGGATTCCTGGGTCGCGATTCACCAAGGCGAAGCGGCCGACTCCGTGTCGCCGCACTCCGCCTATCTGGCCGCGGGGATCGCGCTCTCGGGCGCGCTCCAGAACGGGCCGGACGCGGTGCGCCTGACGCGAGACGGCGCCGTGATCGACCTCCTGGGTTGGGGCGACCTCGACCAGACGGGGCTCTTCGAAGGAACGCCCGCGCCGGACGTGTCCTCGGGACACAGCCTCGCCCGGCGAGAAGACGGGCGGGACGGCGATTCGAACGCCGCCGACTGGGAGGACGAATCGACGCCGACCCCGGGGCGGGCGAACCACCCGGAGGAACGTCTCGTCTTCGATCGCGACGACGTCACGCTGTCGCCGATCGTCGCCTGGCCGGGGGAGCCGATGTCGCTCGCGGCGCGCGTGGTGAATCGGGGGCGGCGGGATCTCCCGGGTTCGCGATGGCAGCTGGTCGCGGACGGAGGGCCGTCGATCGCGGTCGTCCCCGGCGTGTTCGTCGCGTCGGAAGAGAGCGCGCGGGTCGCGATCTCCGTCCCGTCTCCGTCGCCGGGCGCGTTCCGCTTTCGCGTCCGAATCGAGGCCACGGAGGGGGCGATCGTCCCCGAGCTCGCCGACACTGTGGTCGTGCCCGCGCGATCCGTTGCCGCGCCGGTCGTGATCCAGGAGATCGCGTTTCGAGACGCGGGCGCGGGCGAATGGGTCGAACTCTGGTTTCGCGAGTCGGTAGAGGACGTTGGTGTCTTCGCCCTGTCCGACGCCACGGCGAGCCCGCGATCGATCGATCGCGGCGCGTCGCCGCGGCCGGCCGCCGCGGGAGAGCTGCTCGTCGTCGCCGAAGATCCGACGCGGGTCGTGGAGCGTTACGGAGTTCCGCCCGGCGCCGTGCTCGGTCTCGCGGGCAGCTGGCCGCCGCTCAACGATTCGCCCGGCCCTTCCGGAGCGTCGGATGTCGCGCGACTGTTCGGACCCGATGGCGATCCGTCCGACGTGGTCCCGTATCGGGGCGCCGACGCCTCGCGCGGCGGATCGCTGGAGCGGCTGTCGCCCGACCTTCCGAGCGCGGCGCCGGGATCGTGGGGGGAGAGCGTGGATCCCGCGGGCGCCACGCCCGGCCGCCCCAACTCGCTCCGCGCTCCCGAGCCCGGGGACACGCCACGCGAAGCGCTGCTCGTCGCGAACGCGCGGGTCCTGCGTCGTGGGGAGGGCGCGCCCCTCCTCTTTCGCCTGACCCCCACGGCGCGCGGCCTCTCCCTCACGGTGGAAGTGCGCGACCTCCTCGGGAGGACGCGCCGCGTGCTGGTGCGCGGGCAACGGTTCGTCTCGGAGGGCGCCTTTGCGTGGGACGGCCGGGACGTCGACGGTCGCCCGGTGCCCGCCGGGATCTACGTCGTGCGCGCCGAGGGCCTGTCGGACGGAAACCGACCGCGCGTCTCGACGCTCCCGGTGTCGGTTGCCGCGGAGGGCGTGCGATGACGGCGGCCCGGCGAACCGTGGTCGCGATCTGCCTCTCGGCGGCGCTGTTCGGAGTGCCTCAGTTCGCGGGGGCCGCGTTCGAGTTGCGGGATGCCTCGCCCGCGGCCCTCGGCGCCGCGTCTCTCGATCTGTCCGCGGGGGTTCTCGCCTGGGGCGCGGGCCTGGACGAGCCGTGGGCGCCGGCGCGCGGCGTCTGGGCGGCCGCGAGCCACGCCGATCTGTACGGCGTCGCCGGCCTCGCCTTCGAGCGCGTCGCGGCGGGCCGCCGGGGCCAACGCCTCGAAGGCGAGGTGTCTTACACGCGTACCGGAGGCGCGGGCGCGGTCGAATCGGCGCTTCGATTCGACGCGCGAGAGCAGGGCGACCGCCGGGTGCTGCTCGGTGCGGCCATCGAACGCCTCGGCTTCGCCGTCGAGGGCGAGCCGGAGGCAAGCGGCCTCACGAGTTCGATCGCGGCACGCGCTCGCGTCGTTCGCCGGTCCGCGGTCCGCGGCGACTTCACGGTGGTGGCCGACCGGATCGCGCACGGGCCCGCGCTGGATCGGCTGGGCGCCGGGGCTTCGGTCGTACTCGCGGCGCGCGCGGTTTCGGGGCCGGCCTCGCTGGCCTACGTCGACCGGGTCGGCGGCGACCGGGGGAGCCCGCGCCTCGTGGCCGACTTCGCGCTCGGCGCGGGCTCGTCGCTCCGCGTCGCGCGCGGACGCGCTCCCGGTCGCTTCGGCGTCGCGGTGGCGCTCCGATGGAGGGGGATCGCCATCTCGGCGGGGCGTCTCGACGACGCGGGCGGGGGCGTGATCAGCTCCGCCGAGATTCGCATCGGTGGAAACGACGCGGGGCGGTCCGCGCGATCGGCGAACCGCCCCGAAACATCCGCTCGCGCCCCGGAGGGCGCGCCTTCGTCACTTCAACAGCATCAGCTTCTTCGAATCGGTCTTGCCGTCGGCGCGGAACCGGTAGAAGTAGGCGCCGCTCGCGAGAGGGCGTCCCGAGTCGTCGGTGCCGTCCCAGCGGACGTGGTACGTCCCGGCTTCGTGCACCTCGTCGACGAGGCGCCGGACCCGAGCGCCGGCCACGTTGAAGATATCGATCTCGACTCGCCCGCGCCGGCCCACCGCGTACTGGATCTCGGTCGAGGGATTGAACGGGTTCGGCACGTTCTGGAAGAGGCGCGTCGGAATGGCGGGCGCCTCGCCGGCCGGGGTCTCGGGAACGGCGGTCGCGGTATAGCAGGGCACGTTCTTGAGGTAGGTCTCCACGATCGCCTTCATCAGCTGGAGCCGCTCACCGCCCTCTTCGATGTCGTTGAACGAGAAGGCCGAGAGGACCGACCGCGCGCTGTCCGTGCCGAAGGAGACGTACTTGGTCGCGTACCGGGTGGCGGCGGGCTGCCCGTTGGGATAGCGCAGGAGGACGCCGGCCTTTCCGCTCGACTGTGCGTTGCCCGACACGGTCACGAGATCGTACTTGCTGATGAGCGGACACCCTCCCGCCAGATGGAACGAGCGCCCGGCGGTCGGCGAGCCCAGGACGCCCGTGACCACGGGTCGAAGGGTATCCTGGGGCACGTTCTCCCAGATGTTTCGGATGAACGTGGCCCCCACCGTGAAGCTGAGGAAGGAGTTGAAGTCCTTCCCCGTCGTGATGAGCTCGTTCGCGACGTCATCCCCCGCGATCCAGAAGTTCCGATCCTTGCCCGACTGCTGGATCCACGATTGGATGACGGCTTGATCCTGGGGCGTGATCGTGAAGGTGGTGAGATCGCCCGAGTGCCAGATGATCGTCTTGTACTGGAGCAGGGCGTTCAGGTTGGTGACCGGCCAGTGGTACTGCGTGTCGGCCGGGTCGGATCCACCCAGACAGTTTCCCACGCCGCTGGTCGGGCCGTTCACGTCCCACGTGTCGTACTTGTGTCCCAGAGCGGTGAGCGTGTTCGCGATCGCCGTGCTGGTCTCCCGGCCGGAGAAGTGGTTCACGAACAGGATCGTGGCCAGGCTGTCGAAGCACCCGAGCGTGGGGTTGGTCGCCGACTTCCGGGGAAGGATCGTCGCGTTCAGGTACTTCTGAGTGGTCAGGACGTTCGCCGGATAATAGGACGTGTTGTTCAAGCTGTCCGTGGCCGTGAAGTAGTACTCGAGCAGCGTGTTCGCCGGATAGGAAGCCGCCGGAACGTCGGTGAAGAAGCGCGTCTTGAGTGCCGGCGACACGTTCGTGAGGGGCACCGAACTGAACGAGCCTCCGTTCAGCCGGTACAACATGAACCCGTTCTTGTACCCGAACGAGGCGTTCACCTGCACCACCACGCTGTCTCCGACCGGCGAGTTGAAGTTGTCGTTGGCGAAGAACGGCGTCGTCTGGAACGTGTCGTTGAAGAGGTCGATGTCGCGCACCACGAAGGAAGGCGCGGCCGTCCCGATCACCCCGATGGCGACGTTGTCGAACAGGGCGTAGGCGCCTCCCGAGGACGAAACCCCTTCGCAATAGGTGACGGAGTAGTCGCGGAGGCCGAGCTGAACCTGCAAGGAGTCGTGATTCCCGGCGCCGGGAAGCGGTATCTGCTGCCGCGCCCAATCCTTGGTGGATCCGTAGTAGACGAAGAACGTCGGATCCTGCCAGAGGCTCCAGTTCGGGTCCCCCGCGTTCTTCGTCCTGAAGTTCAGGTGGTAGTAGTAGCACGACGCCAAGGGAAGGTTTCGATAGACGTCGAAATTCACGAACACGTCGGAAGCGTGGTTGATGAAGACCGGGGGAGTGGAGAGCAGGTTGTCGAGACGCGGCACCAGCGATTGCACCACCGGGTCCCAATCCGTCCAGAGCTTTGTGGTATTCGACGTGCAAACGTCCTCGGTGAAGACGTTCGAGTTCAGATAGAAGTAGTCGCCGACGCCGGGGAACGTCGAGAACACCCAGTTGCCGGGCCCCGACTCCATGTTGTCGAAGAACCGAACGTCGGTCCCCGACTTGATGGTGACGTTGTCGATCGACCAGCCGTCGCCGTCATAGAGGCCGTCGGCGGAGGAGTAGGCGACGTCCGATTCGAACCGGAAGCGGAAGTTGATGATGCTGTTGGTCGCGCGGATCGAATCCGGAATCACGATCGTCACCGAATCGCAGGTCCCGTTGTTCGGGATCTTGCCCGAATACTGGCCGATCGTGATCCAGGCGTCGTCGATGTCGAACACGTCGATGTAGCCGAAGTCGTAGTCGGGTTCGGCGTCGAAGTGGTGCCGGAATCCCAGCGTGACGGCCTGGTTCATGGGGATGCCCGTCAGGTCGACGGAGTTCTCGAGGAACTGCACCCAGTCGTTGTCGTATCCCGCCCGATTCGAATCGTAGATCCAGAGAGAGTCGACCATCCCGCACCACCACGAATGTCCCATGCCCGCGCAGGACATGCGCGTGTCGATGTGCCAGGCAGTCGGCTTCGCCGAAACGTCCTGGTGCGTGAAGCCGCCCTCGTTGTTCGGGCTGCTCAGCGAATTCATGTTGTTGGAAAAGACGAAGACGGTCTCGCCGACCGCCGCGGCGCGCGGGACGGCGCGGACGTTCAGGGAGGGGGACGGCGCCATGTCTGACTGCGCTTCCGTCCGGAGGACCCCCGGCGCGGGCACCTCCGCCGGCTCGCTCGCCTTGACCTTCGCCGCTTCCGCGTGGCCCAGGAACAGCACCATCGATGCCACGAACGACAGGAGACCAGCGGTCGATCTACGACTCATGGGGAGTGACCTCCGGCGCAAGGAGAAACACGGGGGGATCGGGTGGATCGAGAAGGAACGGCACCACGGGCGGGTAAGCTTTAGTACCCGGGAGACACGCGGGTCTTGTTTCCGGATTCGATTCGCGGGGGCGGAGCATGTCGCCTCTAGGGCTTCGAGATTGGCAAGTTGTTGCGACAGCCGGGAGTCCGGCTCGGCACCGAGCCCGTTACAGTGCCAACAAGCATACCACTTTCGCGTCGCTTTTTCCAGGATAAAGGGCGCGGGCGAGCGGACGGGAAGGGCGCCGGGCCCGTCGGCCCGAAAGCGCTCCGGCGCTGCCGGGGCTCCATTGTTGGCACCACGTCCCTCTGCTATCATGCGGCGGGACGGCACGATACAAGAGCGGTTCGCCTCGTTCCGGGTCGGCGCGGAGGCAACCCTTCTCGCACTCGTCTGCTCCGCCGCGTGTGTCGCGAGCGCCTTCGCCGAGGGCGTGGGCGCGGACTCGACGGCCGCGGCGGAGACGACCGGCATCTGGCTTCCACCACCGGTCGAGGAGGTGGAATCGCCGGAGCGCCTCACCGAGCCGCCGCTCGATGGGACGCTGGCGATCCGGGCGGACGTCTCGGGCGGTCGTGTCGGAACCGCGCAGCTCGCCGCGACCGCGCGTTGGCGCTCGTTCGGGGCGACCGCCTCTCGGATCGAGGGGCGGGACGGGGGTTCGCGACAGACGGTCCTTCTCACCGGGGTCGGCGGTCGAATCCGACTCGGCGCGGGACGGGTGTCCGTCCGCGAGACGCCGGTCCTGCTCGGCGAGGCCGCGGGGTTCTCGCGGAAGCTAAGGCGTCCGCTCGAGCCTCGCTCCTCGGCGCCCACATGGGAGGCGCCGAGAGCCGCCGCGAGCCCGGGTCTGGACGGGGCGACGCTCGCGCTCGCGACGGCGCGAGGGCCGAGTGGACGGGCGCCGGCGTGGTCGCTCTGGGCCGCCGGCGGCCGGGGCGCCGACGACGGCGAGCCGCTCTTCGCCGCGGGCGTCGCGCACGGGGGCGCGCGGTGGGGCGCGAGCGCCGGGGTCGCGCGCCGCTGCGGCAGCGGGACGGCACGCTGGCGGGGCCGGTCGAGTGCGGTCGCGTTCGAGGCGCTTCTCTCGCCGGAACGCGGCCCCGCGCTCCTCGCCGCGGCCACGGCGGGGACGGCGGCCTCACCGCTTCGAATCGGCGCGCGCTGGCGACGGCGCGCGGGGGAACGGCGTCCCGTCGCCGCCGAGTTCACGGCGGAGTTTGTCGCGACGCGCACCGGGCTGGCGCGCGTGACCTGGCGACCGTGGTCCGCGTCCGGATCGACGTTCGCCGACGACGGGGCGGTGGAGGTGGACGCGCGCTGGCGTGCGCCGACCGCCCCCGCCGCGGCGCGGGTCCGTGTGGGGCGGCGCGGCGGCGAGGCGACGGCGGCGGCGATCGCGTTCGCCCGGGCAGGCGCAAGCGCCGGCGCGAGCGTCGCCGCCGCGGTGCCGGAGCGATACGTGGTGCTGGATCTTCCGGTCGCGGGAGAGCGAGGGCGCCTCCTGTCGCTCCTGGCCTCCCGGCGCGAGCGAGGCGGCGCGGGCGCGCGCGCCATCGGCACGACCGCCGGCGCACGCGCGCGGGTCGCCTGGGGTGCGCGCGCGGGAGTGACGGCCCAGGTGGAAGCGGCGCGAATACGCGGCCGCGCCGCGGGCGGGGGAGCGGCGTGGTCCAGCGCGCCGACGCCGTCCGGCGAGGAGACCCTGACGCCCCGAGGTTCCGGGGGCGTCTACGTCACCGTGAGCGGCTGGGTCCGGCTGGGTGGCGTCGCGCTTCGCGTCCACGCACAGGACGGGGAGGGCGAGCAGGCCGGCGGGCCGCTTCGGGCCACGATCTGGATGGAATGGGGCGGTTCGGCGAAGCGGTCCAGTGCCCCCGGCGAAGCCGCGGGCGGAGGGTGATGGCGATGCGATACGCAGACCGGATGAATCTGCTCGGGACCGAGACGGCCTTCGAGGTGCTGGCGAAGGCGCGCGCGCTCGAGGCGAAGGGGCGTTCGATCGTCCACTTGGAGATCGGCGAGCCCGATTTCGACACGCCGGCGCCGATTCGCGCCGCCGCCATACGCGCCATCGAGGAAGGGTTCACGCACTACGGCCCGTCGGCGGGCCTTCCGGAGATTCGCGAAGCGATCGCCGCTACCATCGCGCGCGACCGCGGCATCCCGGTCGCGGCCGATCAGGTGGTGGTGACGCCCGGCGGGAAGCCGGTGCTGACCTTCGCCATTCTCGCCACCGTGAACCCGGGCGACGAAGTGATCGTGCCCAACCCCGGGTTTCCGATCTACGAGTCGGTGGTTCGGTTCGCGGGGGCCACGGCCGTCTCGCTTCCGCTCCGCGAGGAGCGCGAGTTCCGATTCGGCGCGTCCGATGTCGAGGCGCTCCTCACCCCGCGCACCAAGATGATCGTCCTGAACTCGCCGCACAACCCGACCGGCTCGGTGCTGACGCCCCGGGACTTGGACGAGATCGCGTCGCTCGTGCGCGGGAAGGACATCTGGATCCTCTCCGACGAGATCTACTCCCGCATTCTCTACGACGGCGTGCACGAGTCGATCGCCGCCCGGCCCGGGATGCAGGAGCGCACGATCCTCCTCGACGGATTCTCGAAGACCTACGCGATGACCGGCTGGAGACTCGGATACGGCGTCATGAATCCGACGCTCGCCAAGCACGTGGCCCGGTTGGCGACGAACGTCTATTCCTGCGCCACGTCGTTCGTGCAGCGCGCCGCCCTGGCGGCGCTGGGCGGGCCCCAGGAGGAAGTGAAGGCCATGGTCGTCGAGTTCCGGCGCCGTCGCGACGCGATCGTCACGGGGTTGAACGCGATTCCCGGCGTCACCTGCTCGAAACCGGCCGGAGCCTTCTACGTGTTTCCGAACGTGACCGCCCTCGGAATGAATTCCGCCGAGGCGGAGCAGGCGCTCTTGGACGACGCGGGCGTCGCCGCGCTCTCCGGTGCGGCCTTCGGGTCCGTCGGCGAAGGATACCTGCGATTCTCCTATGCCAATTCGATCGAGAACATCCGGGAAGCATTGAAGCGATTCGAGGCGTTCGCCGCCGGCCGCGTCCGCGCCGCGCGTTGAAGGAATGACCGCGGAAGGAAGGCGCGTCCTGGTCACCCTGGGGGGGAACGCGATCCTTCCCGCCCGGGGAACCGGCACGTTCGAGGAGCAGTGCTCGGTCACGCGCGCCACGATGCAGCCGATCGCGCAACTGATTCGCGACGGGGCCGAGGTCGTGCTGAGCCACGGAAACGGACCGATCGTCGGCAACATCCTGATCCGAAACGAGGCGGCTCGGGACCAGATCCCGCCGATGCCGCTCGATGTCTGCGGCGCCGATTCCCAGGGGGGAATCGGCTATATGATGCAGCAGTCGCTCCAGAACGAGCTGCGCCGCGCCGGCGTTCCGGAACGCCCGGTGGTCACGGTCGTGACGCAGGTCGTCGTGGACGAGCGCGATCCGGCGTTTCGAAGGCCGACCAAGCCGATCGGCCCGTTCTACGCGCAGGACCGCGCCCGGCTCCTCGCCAAGGAGAAGGGGTGGACGATCGTCGAGGATGCGGGGCGCGGGTATCGCCGCGTGGTTCCCTCGCCGAAGCCGCTCGAGGTCGTGGAGATCGCGGCGATTCGCCAGATCGTGGAAGACGGCGGCGTGGTCATCGCGGCCGGCGGCGGCGGGATTCCGGTGTCGCGCCAGTGGGACGGCTCGCTGCACGGCGTGGAGGCGGTCATCGACAAGGACCTGGCCTCGAGCCTTCTGGCGCGGCTCCTCGGATGTCAGACGCTGGTGATCGTGACGGGCGTCGACCGCGTGGCGCTCCGGTACGGGAAACCGGATCAGCGTGACCTCGAGCGCGCCACGCCCGACGAGTTGCAGGGCTGGATGGAAGAAGGACACTTCCCAGCGGGGAGCATGGGGCCCAAGATCCAGGCCGCGATCGAATTCGTGCGTGGCGGCGGCCGCGAAGTCGTGATCACGTCGCCCGAGCGCCTGACGGAAGCGCTCGAGAGAAAGACGGGAACGCTCGTCACGCGCTAGCCGCGCGCCGAGACCAGGGAGGATGATGGGCGGCAAGGACGCTGGACTCGAGATTCGCGGGCTTTCGGTCGCCGACGGCGACCGTTGGCTGGTGCGCGACGTATCGCTCTCGGTCTCTCCGGGCACCCTGCACATGGTGCTCGGCGAACGCGGCGCGGGGAAGAGCGCTCTCCTCGAGGCCGCGGCCGGGCTTCGGCGCGAGGCCAAGGGCTCGGTTCATTACGCGCGCGCCGGCGATTCCGTCGCGTCGTCCGACAACGCCGCGCCTCGGCAGCGCCGCCTGCTCGCCGCCTTCCTTCCGCGGGAGATCCCCGCGGTGTCGCTCTCCGTCGCCGAGCGCCTGATCGTCCATCGACCGCCCCGCGTCGCGGGCGTCGCGCTGCACGCTGAGCGCGGGCGCACCGCCGCGCGGGCGCTCGCGTCGCGCGTCGGCGTCGAGGCGCTGCTCGACGTGCCGATCGAGGCGCTCCGTCCGCTCGAGCGGCGCCTGGCCGAGCTCGCGGCCCTGATCGCCCAGGAGCCGGCGGCACTCCTCCTGGACGAGCCGACGTCCGACCTGGGCCCGCATGAGGCGCGACAGTTCCTGGCCACCGTGCGCTCGTTGGCCGAGGCCGAGAAGATTCCGGTCCTCTTCACGACGACGTGGCCGCGCGACGCCTACCCGGATGCCATGGCCGTGACGATCTTGTGGCGAGGCGCCGATCCGGCGACGGTATCGACGAAGGAATGCACGGAGGCCGCGCTGGTGCAGCGCTGGACGGGCGGCATCGGGATCCGGCGCGCCCCGAGCGGGCCCCACACGCCCGGCGATACGCTGCTTCGCGTCGAGGGGATCGTCATGGAGGGGCGCGGCCGCGAGACCTCGCTCGCCGGGATCGAGTTCGAGGT
>Ga0075424_100001283_pt1 | contig 21813 bp, 14 predicted proteins | sample SoiMethybrSBSTD3_FD_75301 | JGI IMG/M metagenome (GOLD analysis project Ga0075424, IMG submission 75301) | Bulk soil microbial communities from a Populus tree surrounding site in Tennessee, USA - Soil MetaG P. TD hybrid SBSTD3 | ecosystem: Environmental > Terrestrial > Soil > Tree plantation... | reverse complement strand
GAGCTTCGGCGATGCGTACGAGGTAGACGCCGCGAGCGGGATCATCCACCTGCTCACGCATTACGCGCACCCGGGCTACCTGCGCGTCCAGTTCCTGCCGAACGGGGATTACTTCCTGATCGGCGCGCGCACCTTCACCGACATCTCGGCGACGCGCTCGCGCGATCAGGAGATGTGGATCCTGAAGGCGGACTTCAAGCCGGGCGACAAGGCCGTGCCGCTGGACCACAAGATCTCGGAGGGCGTCGCGATCTCGCGCAGCGCGATGAAAATCGCCTGGTCGAACACCCGCGGCCAATATCCCGACCGGTTTCAGCCCAACGAGTCGGCGATGTACACCGGCGACATCAAGTACGAGAACGGCGTGCCGAAGCTCGTGAACGAGAAGGAAATCCTCCGCGCGAAAGGCCCCGAGTGCACGCTCGAGGCGCAGGATTTCCGGAAGAACGACACCGAGCTGATTTACACGTGCTATCGGTCGCCGTTTGCGGACGTCATGGGCGTGGACCTCATCACTGGAAAGACGACGGTGTACCGGAAGCTCGATGGGGAATACAACGAGGTCGAGGGCATCTTTCCGAACGGGGAGTACGCCCTCGTCGAATCGAGCCGCGAGCAGATGGAACACAACTCGAACTACATCGATATCTGGAAGCTGAAGCTCGAGCCCAACAGTCAGGACTTCACGCGCGTCACCCACTGGGGAGAGTACAAAGGCTTCAAGGCGTCGAACCCCGTCGTCAGCCCGGATGGAAGACGCATGGCGTTCCAGTCAGCCAGGAGCAAAGATCCGGCGGGTGTGGGGTATGGGATTTTCGTACTGACGTTCAAATGATGCCGGCCCTGAAGGGCCGGCTTACAGGTGTAGGGCGGGCCCTGAAGGGCCGGCTTACAGATGTAGGGCGGGCCCTGAAGGGCCGGCGTAACCGATGTAGGGCGGGCCTTCAGGCCCGCCGGGGACGAGCACATGAATCGACGCGAGTTTCTCGAACACTCGGCGCTCGCCGCAGGCGCGTTTCTTCTCGCGCCGGGCGCCGCCGCGGCGCAGGGCCAACGGATGATCGGGATTCAGATTGGTCCCGTGTCATTCCTCGACGAGGGCACGGGAAAGGTGCTCGACACCGTGCAGGAGCTGGGCGCGGTCGATACCGTGTTCCTCGCGACGTTCACGTATGGCACGGGGATCTCCGGCCGCACTCCGAAGAGCATGCCGCTGCCGGATCACGGCAAGCAGGAGTACGACAGCCACCACGGCGGCGTCTTCTTCACGCCGCATTCGCAGTACTACCGCGGCACGAGCGTGACGCCGCAGAAGGCGCCGGATTATCCGAAGTACGACGTCATCGCCGACGTCGTCCCCGCGGCGCACTCGCGGAAGATGAAGGTCATCGGATGGTTCGAGGACGTCTTCCGCAGCGACGTGCCTGGGATCGACAAGACGTACGAAGTCGACATCCACGGGCGGCCCGCGGCGCGCGTCTGTTATCGGAATCCCAACACGCGCGGGTTCTGGCTCGGACTCGTCGAGGATCAGCTGCGTTCGTACGATCTCGACGGCCTGATGTTCGGATGCGAGCGGCAGGGACCGCTCAACTCCGCCATCGGCGCGAGCCACGGCGGCGATCCATCGCCAGGCACCGTCGGCTGCTTCTGTCCGCACTGCCTCGACGCCGCGAAGCGCGAGACAATCAACGCCGATCGCGCGCGGGAAGGATATCTGCAGCTCGAGAGCTGGGTGAACGAACTGAAAGCGAACAAGCGCCCGGTCGACGGGGCGTTCGTCACGTTCTGGAGAATCCTCGTCGATTACCCCGAAGTCCTCGCGTGGGAGCGGCTCTGGACGGAAGGACTTCGGGAGACGTATCGCGCGATGTACGCGAAAGCGCACCAGATCGCGGCTGCGAAGCCGATGGGCTGGCACCTCTGGCACACGAACTCGTTCGCGCCGTTCTACCGCGCCGAACAGGACTACCAGAAGTTTCAGCCGTATTCCGATTTCCTGAAAGTGGTGATGTACAACAACTCCGGCGGCCCGCGCATGGCCCGCTACATCAGCAACGTCGACAAGACCGTGTTCGCCGACCTGACGCCCGAGCTCACGCAACAGTTGACGTACGCGATCCTGCAGTACGGAAACGAGCCGGCGGTCGCCGACTTGAAAACCGCCGGCCTGTCGTCCGATTACGTGGCGCGCGAGACCAGGCGGGCGGTGGCATCGGCGGGGCCAAAAATGAAAATCTGGCCCGGCATCGACATCGACGTGCCGACAGCCGACAACGAAAAGCGCACGCAGCCGGATGACGTCTACAAGGCGGTTCGCGCGGCGCTTGACGCCGGCGCCCATGGCGTAATCCTGTCCCGGAAGTATTCGGAAATGCGTCTCGACAATCTGCGCGCCGCCGGACGGGCAGCGCGTGGCATGTAGGCGGCCCTTCAGGGCCGGCATGGAGCACCCAAAATGCAGCGCCGATCCTTTCTCCTCGCCGTCGCCGCGATCGTCACTTGCGCAGCGGCCCCGTCACAGACGGCCAACGGCGGCCATCATTACTTGTACGTGGCCGAACCCGGCATCCGGAACTATGTCGAGTACGGCGGCATCGGCGTCCTCGTCTACGACATGGAGGACGGTCACAAGTTCGTCAAGCGGATCCCGACGTTCCCCGACGTGCCGGGCAAGGACCCGGAGAACGTCAAGGGCATCGCCGCACACGCGAAGACGGGCCGTCTGTATGTGTCGACGATCAAGCGCGTCGCGGCGATCGATCTGAAGACCGAAAAGATCGTCTGGGAAAAGGAGTACGAAGGGGGCGCGGACCGGCTGGCCGTCTCACCCGACGGCAAGACGCTCTACATTCCGTCGCTCGAAGGGCCTCACTGGAACGTCGTGGACGCAAAGACCGGCGACGTGATCACGAAAATCGTGACCGACTCCGGCGCGCATAACACGATCTACGGACCGGCCGGGAAGTACGTGTACCTCGCGGGACTCAAGATGCCGAAGCTCCTCATCGCCAACGCGCGCAAGCAGAAGGTCGTGAAGGAGGTCGGCCCGTTCGGCAGCATGGTGCGGCCGTTCACCATCAACGGCGCCGAGACGCTGTGCTTCGTGAACGTGAACGAGCTGCTCGGATTCGAGGTGGGGGATCTGAAGACGGGCAAGATGCTGCACCGCGTCGAGGTCGCCGGCTACGACAAGGGGCCGGTCAAGCGGCACGGCTGCCCGAGCCACGGAATCGGCCTCACGCCAGACGAGAAAGAGCTATGGCTGTCGGACGGCGCGAACGAGCGGATGCACATCTTCGATGCCACGGTCATGCCGCCGAAGCAGATCGCGTCGATCAAACTGCGCGATCAGCCGGGATGGGTGACCTTCAGCATGGACGGGCGCTACGCATACCCGTCGACCGGCGAAGTGATCGACACCAGCACGCGGCAGGTCGTCGCCGCCTTGACCGACGAAGCAGGCCGGCAGGTGCAGAGCGAGAAGGTCGTCGAAATCGTGATGGACGATGGGCGGCCTTCCCGCACCGGTGATCAGTTCGGCATCGGCAGAAGGAAGTAGGCGGATTCAGACTCGCTTCAGCGATCAGGGATTTCGTCCGATTCAGCAGATCCACGCCACTACGCAGCCGAGCGTCCGTCGAAACGGTGTGATCTATAGTTACGCCCATGAATTGGCGTTTGCTTCCTGCGCTGCTGATGACCGCGCTGATACCCGCGACCGCGTTCGCTCAACGCGGCGGCGGTCCCCCGGGGCCGCAGCAGACGAGCACGCCAGAGCCGCCGAAGTTCAGATACATGGGACCCGCGCCGGCCGGACGAATTGCCTCGGTCGCAGGCATACCAGGCGACGCGACCACCTATTACCTGGGATCCGCGTCCGGCGGCCTGTGGAAGTCGACCGACAGTGGACAAACGTTTCTGCCGATCTTCGACGATCAGAACGTCGCGGCGATCGGATCGATCGCGGTCGCCGATTCGGATCCCAACATCGTGTGGGTCGGCACAGGCGAACCCTGGGTGATCCGCTACAGCGACGTCATGGGCGATGGAGTCTACAAGTCCACCGACGCGGGCAAGACGTGGAAGCACGTCGGCCTCGAGCAGACCGGCCGCGTCTCACGCGTGCTCATCCACCCGACCAACCCGAATATCGTCTACGTCTGCTCGCAGGGATACCTGACCGGACCGCAGGAGGAGCGGGGCGTCTTCAAATCGACAGACGCCGGCGCAACGTGGCAGCACGTCCTGTTCGTCGATCGCAACACGAGCTGTTCGGGTCTCGACATTGATAGGTCCGATCCCAACACACTCATCGCGGGCACATGGCAGGTGGAGCAGCACACATGGGGCCAGCTGAGCGGCGGCCCCGGGAGCGGCGTCTACATCACGCACGACGGCGGCACGAAGTGGACGAAGGTCACCGCCGGTCTGCCAAAATCGCCGGTCGGCAAGATCGATGTCGCGATCGCGCAGTCGAATACCAAACGGATGTACGCGCTGATCCAGACGGCCGACCAGGGATCGCTCTGGCGATCCGAGGATGGGGGCGCGGCGTGGAAGGTCGTGAGCTGGGACCGCTCGCTGATCGGCCGCGCGGGTTACTACATCAACCTCGAGGTGAATCCGCAGAACCCCGACGACGTGTTCGTCGCGAACAGCAGCTTCCATCGCTCGACCAACGGCGGCGCGACCTTCAGCGGCAATGGCGGCGTCAATCCGTTCCAGGGACAGGCGAGCTGCGGCGACTGCCATGACATCTGGATCGACCCGAAGAACCCGACGCGCTACGTGTTGACCGACGACGGCGGCGCGAGCATCAACACCGGGGAGGCGCCCGTGCGCGTGTCGCTCCCGAACGGGCAGATGTATCACGTGCACGTCGACAATCGCGTCCCGTACTGGATCTACAGCAATCGTCAGGACGACGGGACGATGCGCGGACCGATGACCGTGTCGGAGCAGACGGGGAATGGACGTCTGCCGGAAGGCAGCACGATGCCGCAGCCGCTCTTCATCGGAGGACGGGGCGGCCGCGGGGGGGCGGTCCTCGGCGGCGGCCGCGGAAGCAACGCGCCATCGCCCTGGCAGCCCGACATCGGCGGCTGCGAATCAGGCTTCACGATTCCCGATCCAACGGACGCGAACGTCGTGTACGCGTCGTGCTACGGGAACAAGGTGACGCGCTGGGACGCGCGGACCGGCACCGCGCGCTCGATCGAGCCGTGGATGATCACGCTCGACTCGCCGCCGAACGAAACGAAATACCGCTGCCACTGGACGGCGCCGATGGCGATCGATCCATTCGATCACAACACGGTGCTGTATGGCTGCCAGTTGATCCTGAAGACGACCAACGGCGGCCAGTCCTGGACGGAGCTGAGCCCGGATCTCTCGACGAAAGATGCATCGAAGATCGTTTCCAACGGCGGCCTCGTCGGTGACAACCTCGGACAGTATGCGGGCGAGGTCGTGTGGGACATCGAGTTCTCGAAGATCCAGCGCGGGCTGATCTGGGCCGGGACGAACGACGGGAAGCTCTGGTACACGAAGGACGGCGGCGCGAACTGGATCGACGTCACCAAGAACCTCAAGGGGCTGCCGCCCTGGGGGACCTTCACGCAGATCTGGCCGTCGACGTTCGAGCCGGGCACGGTCTACACCGCGGTGTCGTTGCACCTGATGGACGATCGCAAGCCGTACATCTACAAGTCCACCGATTACGGCGCGACGTGGACGAAGATCACCGGCAACATCCCATCGGGTAATACGCTCGACTACGTGCTGTCGCTTTCCGGGAATCCCAACAAGAGCGGGATGCTGTTTGCGGGGACAGGACGCGGCTTCTACTACTCGCTCGATGACGGGACCACATGGACGCGGTTCCGTGAGGGGCTCCCGCCGGCGCCTGTCAGCTGGATCACCGTCGAGCCACGATTCCACGACGTCGTGATCTCGACCTATGGGCGCGGGCTGTTCATCCTGCCGAACATCACGGCGCTCGAGCAGACGGGACAGGTGTCACCGCAAATCACGACCACGAAGCTGCTGGAGCCCGCGCCGATTTTCCGCCAGGCCCGCGCCGTGTTCACGCAGCTCGTGCGGCCGCACTTTTCACTTTTCATCGCCACTGCCCCATCCGGTCCGATCCAGATGGAAATCCTCGACGCAGGCGGCAAGCCGGTCAGGAGCGAGCAGCTGGTCGCGCACCAGGGATGGAACGGCGCGAACTGGGACCTGCGCTATGCCGGCCCGAAGCTCGTGGAGCTGAAGACGACGCCGGCGGAGAACCCGTACATCTGGGAAGAGCCGCGGTTCCAGGGCAAGGACACGCGCACGATCACGCACTGGGGGATCACCCCGCAGACTGGAATCCCGATGGCGGCGCCTGGAAAGTATCAGGTTCGTTTCACGATTGACGGTCAGGCCTACACGCAGCCGTTCGAGGTGATCAAGGATCCCGCGATCGCCGCGTCGGTCGACGACCTCACCTTCTCGACGCAGACACAGGTGCGAATCCGCGACGACATCACCGCGACGTCCGAGATGGTCAACAAGATGGAGGTGTGGCGGAAGCAGATCGAGGATCAACTCAAGCCGCCGAAGCTCCGTGCGAACGTCTCGCGATCGCTCCAGGAGATCGATCAGACAATCCTCGACGTGGAACGCAAGCTGGTGTCGCGCTCTGAGATGCTCAGCGACGACAAGTACTTCCCCGAGGCCTACAAGGTCTACATGAACCTGATCTGGCTGAGCGGCGGCGTCGGCATGGGCGCGAGCGACGAGGCCGGCAGCATCGACTACCGGCCGACCGACACGCAGCTGCAGGTGCTGCAGGTAATCGAGAAGGATCTCGCCGCCGCGCGGACGGCGTTCGAGAACCTGGAGAAGAATGTCCTGCCGGCGTTCGACAAATCGATGCCTGGGAGACTGGGCGCGATCGACAACAAGAACAAATAGAAATAATCAGTCCGGCGCCTTCCCTTGACATTAGCCGCGGCCGGCGTAGGATTCGGCCATCTGGTCACAAGCAGTCGTGTGCCGCCTACGCGGCCCGAGCGACCACGAAGGAGCTATTCATGTCTCGCGCATTGCGCATGGTGTCAGTTGTCTGCCTCTGCCTCGGGCTCGTTCCCGCGGCGACCGTGTCGGCCCAGACCGGACTGGCCACGCTGACCGGCATCGTCGCCGACAAAAGCGGCGGCGCCGTCCCTGGCGTCACCGTCACCGCGACCAATCAGGCGACCAACGTCAACTACACCGGTGTCACGGGCGATGCCGGCACCTATGTCATCACCAGCGTGCCGATCGGCAACTATGTCGTGAAGGTCGAGCTGACCGGCTTCAAGAGCGTTCAATCGACCGTGGAGTTGTCGGCCGCGCAAATCGCCCGCGTCGACTTCTCGCTCCAGGTCGGCGCCATCGCGGAACAGATAGAGGTCGTCGCCACCAGCGCCGTGCTGCAGACCGAGAACGCTGTCGTGGGGCAGACGCTGCAGCGCGAACAGGTCGAGAAGCTGCCGGTGCAGGGCCGCAACCTGTCGACTGCCGCCCTCTACGCGCCGGGGGTGACGACGCCCAATCCGGGCTCGTTCAACAGCCTGAAGAACACCGGCGGCGGCCGGCCCTATGTCAACGGCCAGCGCGAACAGGCCAACAACTTCATGCTCGACGGCGTCGACATGAACGACGCGATCGATAACCTGATTGCCTACCAGCCGAGCCCCGACGCGGTGGAGCAGGTCAGCGTGGAAACCAACAACTACTCGCCCGAGCTCGGCAACGTCGCCGGGGCGGTCGTCAACATGGTCATCAAGTCTGGAACCAACGCCATCCGCGGCAACGGCTTCTACTACTGGCGCGACAACGACCTGGCGGCGACGCCGTGGGCGACCAGCCGCGCGGGCGGCCGAAAATCGCAGTTCACCCGGAAGATCTTCGGCGGCACCGTTGGCGGGCCGGTTGTGAAGAACCGGCTGTTCTTCTTCACCGACTACCAGGGTGGACGCCAGAAGTCGCCGCCGGCCGATTCGTTCACGACCGTGATGCCCGACGCCTGGCGGAGCGGCGATCTGAGCAGTCTCCTCGCGGCGAGCACGCCGATCGTCATCTACGATCCGCAGACCGGCCAGCCGTTCGCGAACAATCAGATTCCGCCGAGCCGCTTCGGGCAGTTCGCGCGCAACCTGCTGGCCAACGAGACGCTCTATCCGCGTGCCAACGTCAGCCGCCCATTGAGCGACTTCCGCAACAACTTTCTGGGCAAGAGCGCTTCTCAGGAACACACCAATCAGTTCGACGTCAAGGTCGACTGGAGCGCGTCGAACTCCGACAAGGTCTACGTGCGTTATTCCAAGCAGACGCACGAAGCGCGCACGGACCAGACCGCCATGCCGCTGCTCTACGGCAGCTTCAGCGAGAATCCGTACTGGAGCATGGGCGCCAACTGGAACCGCATCATCGGGACCGGGATCGTCAACGACTTGCTGGTCGGCTATAACGACAACTCGTTCAACAACACGCCGCTCGACCTGCGCGACCTCGGTCCGCTGAACAACCAGCTGGGCATCGGCGGGTCGCAGCCGATCCCCGGCCTCACCGAGGTGCGCATCGGCAACAACGTGACGAACGTCGGCACGACGGGAGGCGCCAGCAATACCAACAACGGCCTGTTCCAGATCAACGAGCGTCTGACGTGGGTGAAGAGCCGCCACACGATGAAGCTGGGCGCGTCCTGGAACTACTACGTCATGAAGCGTTACTACGCCGGCAACAACGGCGTCCTCGGCTACATTGCCTACGGCGGTTCCTACACCAGGGCCCCCAGCGCGTCGACTGGCGGCGCGGCGGTTGCCGACTTCCTTCTCGATCAGGTGTCGGGCAAGGGCCGCGGCTCACTGTCCGATCCCTGGACGCACCTGCAGCACCGCACCGCGCTCTATGTCGCCGACGACTTCAAAGCGACTGACTACCTGACCCTCAACCTCGGGCTGCGCTGGGGCTACACCTCGCCACTCGTCGAAAAGGACGATCGCCAGGCCAACTTCTCGCTGGTCAACGCCGAGCAGCAGCTGGCCGGCCAGAACGGCAACAGCCGGGCGCTCTACGAGCCGTACTACAAGGGCTGGGAGCCACGGCTCGGATTCGCTTATCGTCACGGCGAACGGTGGGTGCTCCGCGGCGGCTACGGGATCACTCAATACATGGAGGGCACGGGCGCCAACCTGCGCCTGCCGCTGAATCCGCCGTTCTTCTTCGAGTCCCAGATCGACTACGCGCCGCCCGGGCCCGCCAGCACCATCGCCACCGGGTTCGAGGGGCTGCAGGCGCTGGACCGGCCATCCGGGCAGCTCCGCGCGTGGGATCCGCACCTGCGGCCGCAGTTCACTCAGCAGTGGAACGTCTACGCCGAGTACCTGCTGGGATCACGGTCGTCGATCAACGTCGGCTACGTCGGCAGCAAATCGACACACCTGGTGACGCCGATCGAGGGCAACCAGCCGCTGCCCGGCACCGGCCCGCCGAGCACCTGGCTGCCGCTGCAGCAGCGACGCCCTCTCTATGCGTTCAATCCGCTAATCACCAACATCAGCACGACTGCCTCGCGCGGGCGCGCCGACTACAAGGCGCTGCAGACGACGTTCAAGCAGCGGTTGTGGAATGGTCTCGACTTCGTGGCCAATTACACCCTGGGTGAGGCGAACTCCAACAACCTCGGCTACTACGGCTCGGGCGGCGTCGCCTCCGAGGGTGCCTACCCGGTGAACAGCTACGACATCGAGGCCAACTATGGCCCGGCGTTCTTCGACGCGCGGCACATCTTCTCGCTGGCCGGCAGCTACGAGCTGCCGTTCGGCAAGGATCGCAAGTTCGGGAACAATTGGAACCGCGCCGTCGATGCGGTGGCTGGCGGCTGGGGAGCGAGTGTTGCGGTCACCGCGCACAGCGGCTTCCCGATCACTGTTCAGGACAGCTCAAACCCGTCGCTGCAGGCGACGCGTTCCACGCCCTGGCCCGACCTGATCGGCGATCCGGTCCCGTCCGATCAGAACCTGACCCACTGGCTCAATCGCGACGCCTTCCGCTCGGCCGCTCTCGGCACCTTCGGCAACGCCGGCGTCGGCATCGCCCGCGCTCCCAAATACTGGAACGTCGACATGTCGTTGTCGAAGCGCATCAACACGCTGGCGCGCCAGTACGTCATGTTCCGGGTCGAAGCGTTCAATCTGCTCAACCACCCGAACTTCGGGCCGCCGGATCGCAACATCCAGAGTCAGACGTTCGGCACCATTACCAGCACCGTCGGCGACCCGCGTATCGTTCAGATGGTGTTGAAGTATTCGTTCTAGCGAGGCTGCGCCTTGGCAAAGCCGCCGAAAACCGCGGCGTGTCGAGGCAGCGAAAAGGCAGAAGATGGGCCGGGCTTCAACCGGCCCCATCTTTTGCTTCATCAAGATCCCGCCGCACGCAATTCGTTGCCGATAGAGACGCCGTTGCGGCGCGAGCGAGCGAGGCGAATCAACGTCCAGGTAGATCGGACGATGGTATGTTCGCGGCACATGCGCGTTCCGATTATTGCCCTCGTCATCATCATCATCGGCGGCACCAGGCCGGCGCTCGCACAGCCCACGAATCCAGGTCGGGCCGTCTACTCCACTCTGTGCGCGCGCTGCCACGGCGGCGACGGCACCGGCGGCGAGATCGGACCGTCGATCGTCAACGCTGTATCGACCCGCCGCGATGCCGAACTCACGGCGCTCATCCGCGATGGGCGTCCAGACAAGGGCATGCCCGCCACGCAGATCGGCGACGTAGACCTGCGGGCGCTGCTCGCGTTCCTGCGCAGTTTGCGCGCCGCGAGCCCGGCAGCGCCTGCGCGAAGGACGATCAGCAGCGACGCCGGAACGCTGAGCGGCGTCGTACTCAACGAAACATCGGCGGATCTGCAGCTGCTCTCTGACGACAACCGCATCCATCTGCTCCGCCCGAACGGGGACCGATACCGTCGCGTGACGAGCCAGGTGGACTGGCCTACGTACCACGGCCAGTTGAGCGGCAATCGCTACAGCCCGGTCGCGCAAATCACCCGCGATAACGTCGGTCGACTCGCACCCGTGTGGATTTACAACGTCGGCGCCACGGCGCAGCTCGAGGTCACACCCGTCGTCGTCGACGGCGTGATGTACGTGGCGGCGGTGAACCAGTGCGACGCGCTCGACGCCGGGACGGGGCGGCGGATCTGGCAGTTCAAGCGTGCGCCGACCAAAGGGCTCGTCGGGGATGCGGCAGGCGGAATCAACCGCGGCGTCGCCATCGCTGGCGATCGCGTCTTCCTGATCACCGACAACGCCCACGTGCTCGCGCTCGACCGGTTCAGCGGCTCACTCCTCTGGGAAACGGAAATGGGTGATCCGCAGAAGCATTACGGCGCCACGTCGGCGCCGCTTGCGATCGGCAATCTCGTCGTCTCCGGCGTGTCAGGCGGCGATGAGGGCATCCGCGGCTTCGTCGCCGCGTACGATCAGGTGACAGGCAAAGAAGCATGGCGATTCTGGACCGTTCCGGCGCCCGGTGACCCGGCGGCGGCGACGTGGAAGGGAACCGACATCGAGCACGGGTGCGCCGCGACATGGTTGACCGGCACGTACGATCCTGCACTGAGTCTGCTGTATTGGCCGACCGGAAATCCCTGCCCCGATTACGACGGGGGTCAGCGCGAAGGGGACAATCTGTACTCGGATTCCATCCTGGCGCTCGATCCGCGGAGCGGCACGCTCAAGTGGCATTTTCAGTTCACGCCGCACGACCTCTGGGACTGGGATGCGCAACAGCCGCCGGTCCTCGTCGACACGATGTGGAACGGCCGGCCGCGGCAACTGCTGCTGCTGGCCAATCGCAACGGCTTCTTCTACGTACTCGATCGCAAGGATGGGCAGCTGCTGCTGGCGAAGCCGTTCGTCAAGAAGCTCACCTGGGCGCGTGAAATCGGCCGCGATGGACGGCCCGTCCTCAATGAGAACCAGGAACCGTCTGCAGGCGGCACTCGCGTCTGCCCCGCAGTTGAAGGAGCCACGAACTGGTTTTCGACGTCGTTCAACCCGGCAACCGGGTTCTATTACGTGGTGGCGCTGGAGAAGTGCACGATCTATACGAAGAGTCCGTCGCAATGGGTGCAGGGCAAGTCCTACTACAGCGGCACGACCAGGACCGCGGCAGATGAGAAGCCACAGAAGGTGTTGCGCGCGATAGATATCCGTACGGGAACGATCGCATGGGAGCTTCCACAAACCGGTCCGGCGCATTCCTGGGGCGGCACGCTCAGTACTGGCGGCGGGGCGGTGTTCTTCGGTGAGGACAGCGGCGCGTTCATGGCCGTGGACGCCGCGACCGGCAAGCCCCTGTGGCGGTTTCAAACGAACTCGAACTGGAAGGCGTCACCGATGACGTACGTGTTCGATCACAGGCAGTACATCGCCGTCGCGTCCGGAGGCTCCATCATCGCCTTTGCACTGGTCGGCGCCCGCTAGGGCGATGTAGGCCGGGGCTTCAGCCCCGGCACGCGGCGGGGCTAAAGCCCCGCCCCACGCCTGGTTGTCACAGGCACGCGATGCAGTCGATCTCCACGAGTGAGTTCCCCGGTATGCCTCCCGCGGCGGCGATCGTAGTCCGAACGCCCGGCTCGGGCCCGAACTTGCCCTTGAAGACCGCGTTCATCGCGGCGTAGTCCTTCAGGTCGTTGAGGTAGACGTTCACCTTCAGCACCTTCTCCATCGACGACCCGCAGGCTTCGAGCTGCGACTTCATCTGCTCGAGCACCTTCGTAGTGTGCAGCGTGATGTCGCCCGGCTCGTGGTATCCGATGCCCGAAATGAACACCAGGTTGCCGTACAACACCGTGGGGTTGAAGAGCGGAGGGTTCGCGGGATCTGGCGGCTTGGCGCCGGCGGCGCGGAACACTTTCTTCACCGGCTTGTCCGCCGGAGGGGTTTGAATACCGCGCCCTACGGCGGCGGCAGGTGCCGAGACCACGGCGGCCGCCGCGACCGCCGCAGGTGCCTTCTTCAGGAACGCTCTCCGATTCGACTTCGCCGCCATCATCTACCTCCTGACGGGGCCCGCAGCGGGCGCGGCGCCGCCCCTGCCTCGCTGCGTCCCTGGTGTTGTTCCCCGTGCGGGGTTGAGCCCGTCCCACCGTCCGTCGCCTACCGGACCGTAGCCCGGCGCGAGCGTCTGCCATTGCGGGCGCGAGATCCCGTTCAGGTCGTACACGACCCTGCCATCCTTCACAGTCAGCTCGCACATCAGCCGCTCGGTCGAATCCATGCGCGCGCCGTTCATATCGACGAGACCGAAACGTCCTTTCTCGAGACGGAGGACCGCGACGTCGGCGATCGCACCAACCGACAGGTGACCCAATCCGTCCTGTTTGATCTCGCGCGCGGGATTCCACGTCGACTTGGCGATCACGTCGTCGAGCGACAAGCCCAACGCGAGGAACTTGTCCATTACGTTCAGCATGTCCTTCATGCCTGTGTTCATGCTGCCGATGTGGAGATCGGTGGAGATCGAATCGGGCAGGAATCCCTGCTGGATGGCGGGCACCGCAACGCGCCACAGAAAGCTGCCGCCGCCGTGTCCGACGTCAAAGATGACGCCGCGCTTCCGCCCTTCGATCAGGCCGGGGTTCACGTGGCCGGACGGATCGAGCTCGCCGCGAAGTCCGGAGTACACGTGCGTATAGATGTCGCCGGGACGCAGCTTTTTCGTCACGAGCTCGGCGACCGGCCGCTCCTTGTGGTCCGTGCCGAAGTCCACCATGACCGGAATGTTCGCGAGCGTGCCCGCTTCGACGGCGTGCTCGACGGGCGTCCATTCCGGCCCGGCATAATGCGCCGTCTTGACACCGATGATCAGGCCCGGAAACCGTTTGGCCATTTCGGCCGTCGGCGCCGCTTCCATGTCGGTCAGATCCTGCTCGAACTTACCGCCGCGCATGCCGTTGCCGACGATGTTGATGAAGGCCAGGATGCGGGTCTTCGATCTATCGATGATGCGCTGTTTGAAGTCCTCGAAGTTCCGCCACCCTGCACACCCCGCATCCGCCACGGTTGTGACGCCGACACGAAACGTGAATCCGTCCGGCGGGACGCTGTTGTCGCCCGCGTACGATCCGCGCTCGCCGGTGCCGGTATACGTGTGCGTGTGGATGTCGACGAGACCGGGCGTCACGTAGAGTCCCGTGACGTCGACGGTCTTCAGCGAGTCGGCCGAGCTGAGATTCGTGGCGACCGCTGCGACTTTGCCGTCCTTGATCGCCACGTCGCGAATCGCGCTGATCTGATTCCGCGCGTCGATGACGTGCCCGCCTTTCAGGAGAAGGTCGTATTTGCTCGCGGCTGGAGGTACTTGCCGCGACCCACCGACCGCGACAAGGAAAAGGGAAAAAGGTAAAAGGTAAAGAGCCCACCGTCGAGGTCTGGCTCTCATCGTCAGCCCCTCCTCGCGCCTCGCCGCGTTGCCGTCCACGTGGCGCCGAGATACTCGCCCATGTCGAGCGGTCCCGTCATCTGATCACCCGAGACTGTGCCGCTGAACGTCAGGCTGATCGAATCGCCGTGCTGCTCGCCGAACGCGCTGCGGATCCGCACGCGGTCGCCGTCGATCGTGCCGGAGATCTCGCGGGTGATGAAGTCCCCCTGATGGACCCCGCCCAAATCGTTTCCCTTCTGCGTCAGGTGGAACGTATGCGTCGAGGCGGACGCGGCGTATTGAATGCGCACGCTCCACTGTCCCGTCAGATCGGCGGCTGGGGGCAACGGCTGGGGCATTCCGGCCTCAACGCCAGAATTTATCAAGGTGAAGACGAGTCTGTCGGCGATGATCTTTTCGTCGCCAGGCGCCAACATGTACGGCGTGACCTGGACGCCGGTCTGCGGCCATTCGAGCCCACCGCGAACGGGATCCATCGTAATACGCGGCTCGCCATCCAGCAGCTTCCGCGAAACGGTTTCCCCCGAGATGGAGTTTTGGCTGTTCCAGACGATGCGCAGCGACGGCGTACGGTTCGAGAGGCCGGTTGGCTGTATCACAGATGTGGTGACGCCCGGGAGCGCCGTCACGCGCTGCGCGATGTGATCGAGCCAGCTGTTCCACCGCTTCCACTCCGCCTCGTGATCGCGCTGGACCCACATCTCGACGGCCGTCAGCATCCCGATGGCTTCCTCTTTTCCCACCTTCAACGCGCGCGCGGGGCCATGATGCGGGGCGCTGTGGACCCACGCGGCGCGCACGAGATCTTTCCGCCCGAGCAACAGGCCGGCGCTCTGCGGTCCGCGCAGGCACTTGCCGCCGCTATAGGCGACGAGCGTCGCGCCGTTCTGCAGGTGCACGTTGGGGATCGTCAGGATCTCGGCGGCCGCATCCACGAGGATCGGGACACCCTTCGCCTTCGCCGCCGGCGCGATCGCCTTCACGTTGAGCGGGCTGTTGTCCGCGTTGGGCCCGGCGAGGATGTAGATGACTGCAGTGCGTGGCCCGAGTGCGGATTCGAAATCCGCCATCGTCTCCACTTCGATCACGCGCAGGCCGACCGCGCGCAACGCGGCGTCGTATACGTTGCGTGAATGCTTGGGAATGACGGCTTCGTCTTTCGGAAAGCCGCTGAGGTCCGGAATGCGCACGTGCAGATCCGGATTGCCGCCGGCGATGCACGCCGCCGACGCGTGCATCAGCGCCGCGGAACACCCGCACGTGACCAGCCCCCATTCCGCGCCGGTCAGCGTCGCGAGCCGCGCGCCGACCGCGTCCGCCAGTTCGTCGAGGTGGACGTACTGCCGCGAGGCGGCGTCCATCGCCGCCCGCACCTCGGGCAGCATCGTCGAGCCGCTGATGATCGTGTATGTCCCGCGAGCGTTGATCAGCGGACGGACGCCAATCGAGCGATACACATCTCCGCCCGCGCGAAGCGCCGCCGTGGAGGTCCCATTCGCGGCTGACGTCTGAGCGGCGGCACGAACGGCCGCGGGCAGCGCGAGAAGGCCGCCGAGCGCTCCCCCGCGACGCATCAGCTCACGCCGTGTGATGGTGGAATCGCTCATTGCGTGCTCCTCTTGGCGGGGTCTAAAGACCCCGCCCTACCGACCCGCCCTAGTTTGCGGCGTAACCATGTCATTTTTCTTACCGATTTCCAAATACCAGCTCTCCGAACTTCTCGAATTCGTGAAAGCTGTCACCGACCGGGGCCCAGTCCCACTGCGTCCGCTTTCCGTCATCGTGATCCATCCGATAGAAATTCGCGCGCCAGCGGGTGCCGGGTTTGGGCGGCACGTTCTGGAGCGGCGTGAGGAGCGTATACGGAATGAAGAACTCGGCGCGCCACCCCTGGATGGCCGCCCCTGACTGCTGCGCGCCGCCAGTGATGCTGATGGCGCGGCGCGTCTTCTTGCCGCCGTCGTAATGCCAGGGCCGCCAGCCGAGGAACTTGCCGCCGAAGTTCGGAATCAGGATGGGCAGCTCGTGATTGAGCGGCGAGATCTCGTATTCGAAGTAGACCGGGTAGCGCTCGTCGGTCCAGAGGAACACCTCGTAGACGTCCTCGTTCCAGAGGTCCATGAAGTCTTCGCTCATGGTCGCCGTCAGCTTCCGATCGGTGCCGTCCATCAGGAAGTAGATTCCGGTTGCTGAGTACAGAGTTTTGAAGCGCGTGTCGTAGGCATGCGCTTCCGGCTGGCGGCGCCGGAGCGGCGTCCACTCGGCCCGCCGCCAGTTGGCGTGGTCGCCGGCGCCCGTCACCTCGAAGTCGTCGACCATCGGGACCGTCAGCCGGGGCCGTTCCGTCGATTGTGCGCTCACGCCGGCATCATAGCGGCTCGCGGGCATGCCAAGGAACAGCAGCGTCAAGATGGCGCTGACGAGTGTGCGGAACTTCATGTAATGTCTCCTGTGCAAAGCGCGATGGATTATATAGGGCGCCTGCGGCCCGAGCGAGGCGGAAGCCGCCGAGCGAGAGCGCGTGGGGTGAGGCGCCACGCGCCGTGAGGCAAAGGATAAGGAGCTCGTGATGCACCGACGAGCGTTCGTCCGGTTGTTGGCGGCGGCGGCCGCTTTCGCGAAGGCTCCGGCGAGCCAGGCCGAAGTCAGAAGGCAGCCGACTCGCACGGACCTCCCGAAACTGCGGGTCGTGTCGCGATATCCGCCCGCTGCGGTCCCCGGCATGCCGGGCCCGTATCCGGGACGTGTCGTGTCGGTCGCGTCCGACAAGTCCGTCGACATCGCGACCGGCGCGGCAAACGGCGACGTCGTGCGCGAGATGATGGCGCGCGGCATGCGGCGGTTGACCGGCGCGTCCACAACCGCGGATGCGTGGCGGCGCTTCTTTCAGCCGTCGGACGTCGTCGGCCTGAAGGTGAACTGCGGGGGATATCCGTACGTCATCTCCGCGTATGAAATCGTCACCGAGACGATCCAGCGCCTCATGGACATCGGCATACCCGCGACGCAGATCTTCCTCTACGAGCGGTTCCAGAATCAGCTCGACGAGTGCAACTACACGCCGCATCTGCCCGAGGGCGTGCGGATCGTCGCGGCGGAACGCGCCAACCGGAATGTCGACAACAGCGGCTACGACCCCGCGACGTATCTCGAGGCCGATTTCTTCGGCGAGGACGACACGCGGTCGAACATGATGCGGCTGGTCTCGCAGCGGCTCACGAAGATCATCAACATCCCGAACATGAAGGACCACGGCGCGACGGGCGCCACCGGGTGCCTGAAGAACGTCGCCTACGGCAGCTTCTCGAACGTGGCGCGCACCCATCAGCGTGGAAAGTCGTACACGTATTCGGTCGTCGGCTCGCTCGCCGCGATGGAGCCGCTGCGATCGAGGACCGTGCTGCAGATCATGGACGGCCTGCGCGGCGTGTGGCACGGCGGCCCGTTCGCGCGGACGACGCGCTACGTGTTCTATCCGCGGCGGATCCTGTTCGGGACCGATCCCGTCGCCATCGATCGACTGCTGCTTGACGTCATCGAGAAGGAGCGCCTCGCGCGTGGCGCACGCTCGATATGGGATCGCTCGCCCGACTCGCTGCGCATGGACGATACGCGCGCGCGCGACGCGGATCCCAACGTGAACATCATCATCAGGGAGCCGGGCCACGTCGAGTACGCGTCGACGCTCGGCCTCGGCGTCGCCGACCTGGCCCACATCACGGTCGAGGAGGAAGCGGTGTGACCTCGATCGTGCCGCTCCTCGCCGCGCTGATTCTGTCGGTGCCCTGCGTGTACTGGACGCAGGGACTGGCGAGCCGGCCGGCCCTCGAGGCGGCGGGCCTGACTACGCTCTGCGTGCCAGCGGATCAGGCCGATCTCTGGAGGGCGGCGGGCGTACGTGTGATGCCGGTCAGCGAAGCAGAGCTCGCCTCGCGCGAGGCGCTGCCGACGCCAGGCGTCACGGCGCGCGCGGGCGTCGCGTCGCCCACGCGAGCGCCATGGATCGTCGCCAACGGATGGCGGATCGCGCGCAATCCGTCGAAGAAGTACGCGTACAGCCCGGCCGCCGGCGCCGCCGCGCTCGCGGCCGCCGAGGCGTACGCCTACGGCGCCGACGCCATCCTCAAAATCGATCCAGCGGACCTGAAGCGCGCAGGGGACATGCTGACGTTTCTCCAGAGTGTGCCGCCGCTCGATTTACCCGCCATCGCCGATGTCGGCATCGTCGACGATGGATCCGACATCACGGGCGAGATCATGAATCTGCTCTCGCGCCGAAACCTCCTGTACAGGATTGTCCCATCGCCCGCCTCTCAACTTCCTGTGAACATCGTCATCGGCAGCTCCGCCTACCCACGCGAACAAGCCGCGGATCCGAGCGCGTTCGCGCTGAAGGTTCGGCACGACCTGACCGACGATCGACGGAGCCTTCGGATCTTCGGAAGCGAGGTCGTGATCGTGCGGCTGACCGGCGACGGCCAGCGCGCTCGCGTCCATCTCATGAATTACGGCGGGCGCGATATCGAGGGATTGCGCGTGCGGTTGAAGGGCACGTTTCGCGCCGGAGAGGCGCTCGTCGCCGGTGTCGGCCGGGTCACGCTCGACGATCAGGTGAGTGCCGACGGAGCGACCGAGTTTTCGCTTTCCCGGCTCACGACCTACGCCGTCATCGATCTGAGGTGAGGACCCTTCGACGAGCACTTGGCCCCGCATGCTCACGCGGTCGCTCGAATCAGCTGAATCTCGCTCCACGTTAGTTGATACCCAACGCGTTCAAGGGCAGCGCGTCACTCGTGTACTTGGGATACCCCGCGTGACTAATCGTGCGGTCACAGCCGGCGCCGCGTTCGTTCCACGAACGGAGAGCATAGGGCATGGGCTCGCGCCGCGAATGTACGTGGATTCTGGAGGTGTCGCGATTTTCAGGTCGTGTCTATGGGCCGGCTGATACCTTCTTCTACAATTCCCTTCGATACGTGGACCTCGCCCTGTTCGACTTCGACGGCACGATTACGTTCGGCGATACGTGGACACCCTTCATGCGTATCGCTGTGAGACCGTCACGCCAGCTCGCGGGCAGAATCCTTCTCGCGCCCCCCTACCTCGCGTACAAATGCGGCATCGTCGGCGTCGGGCGAGTGCGAGCGCTGGCGGCGCGAATCGGATTCACCGGCGAAGACGCATCAGAGGTCCGGGAGGTGGGCCGCCAGTACGCCTCGCAGACTCTGTCCGGGCTGATTCGTCCAGAGGCCGCCGAGCGTCTCGAATGGCACGCCGCGCGCGGCGACGAGATCGTCGTCGTGTCGGCATCGCTCGACGTCTATCTGGGTCCGTGGTGCAGCGAGCGTGGGCTTTCGTATATCTGCACGACGCTCGAGGAGCGCGACGGCAGGCTGACCGGTCGATGCGTCGATGGCGACTGCTCCGGCGACGAGAAAGTGCGCCGCATCCGCGCCCGATATCAGCTCGCCCAATACGACGTCATCCATGCCTACGGCGACACGCCCGACGATCGGCCGATGCTGCGGATCGCAAGCAGGAAGTACTACGGTTGGAAGGAGATCACGAATCGACGCTGAGACGATCAGAATGATGTGCCGGGCAGCTTCTGTGCGCCCTGCGCACCCGGCAGGAGCACGAACGCTTCCGCGGCGGTGACGCGCGCCTCTCGACCACGAAAGTCTTCCATGGCCTGGTGGTAGTCGCGATAGATGCGCTCGCCGTCCTGGCTCTTGTGCGCGAACAGCGCGCGCTTCTTCGTCTCACGCGACTTCGCGATGTCGACGTACTGCGTCGGCGCAAAGCCCATCGTCTGGGCGCCGAGATCCACTTCGAAGAAATAGAGCGGAAATCGGCGCGAGCGCGCGAGCCACGCGCGAACGGTCAACAGGCTCGCAATCTGGTGATCCAGGTGCGTGTCGAGCGGCCAGTGCGTAAAGACGACGTCGGGCGCCTCGGCGTCGACGAGCTTCGCCATCTCCTCGACGCGGGCCCGCGTCAGTTCCGTCGTGCCGTCGATCTGCCCGGCGAAGACGGCTTTCGCGCCCATCAGCCGACAGGCCGCCTCGGCTTCTGCGGTGCGGATCTTCGCCGCCTCGTCGAGCGACGTGCCCGGGATGCCGCGCTCGCCTCGCGTGAGATAGATGACGGTGACTTTGTGCCCCGCGGCCCCATACAACGACAGCGTGCCGCCGCAGCCGGATTCCGGATCGTCCGGATGGCCGCCGACGCACACGACCTTCAACGACCCGGGTTGGATTTGGCTTGCGGCGCTCACCTTCCCTGCCGTCGACGGCATCGCGGTCAGGGTGAGCGCGTACGCGAGAAACTCCCGCCTGTCCCAGATCTCCTCCATGTGCTGCCGTGAAGCCTATACTAGGTTCTGCGGACCGGCATAGTGCGGAAGGATTGCTGGAGGCCCTGAACGGATATGACTCCTGCAACGCGATGGTTCATCGTCATCTCCGCCGCTGCGATCGCCGCGCCATACGTCTTCGGCGTCACACCGCGCACCCGACGACACTGGTTCTATGTCGCGGTGACGCTCGGTTTCCTGGCGTGGATTCTCCCGTTCATGGCGTCGCTGCGCGCCTAGTTGGCGCGGAGGCTATTCCCCTCTCAACGCGATGACGGGGTCCACTCGCGTCGCACGGCGCGCAGGCAGGAAACTCGCGAGAAATGCCACGCCGGCAAGAAAGAGGATGACGCCCGAGAACGTGACGGGATCGAACGGGCTGACTTTGTAAAGAAGCGAGCGCGCGGCCGGCATCGCACCGGCGGCAAGCAGACAGCCGATGACGATGCCGATGACGGCGAGTACGACACCCTGCCCGACGATGAGCCGCAGGATCTGCCAACGGCCCGCGCCGAGCGCGAGACGCACACCGATCTCCTGCGACCGCTGAGACACCGAGTACGAAAGCACTCCATACACCCCGAGGGCCGCCAGGAGCAGGCCGATGACTCCGGTCGTCCCGAAGATCCAGCCATAGAGTCCGTATTGCCAGAATTGCAGCCGACGCAATTCCGACATCGTCCGAACCTGCGCCATCGGCAAATTGGGATCCGACGCTCGAATCGCTTCACGGACTGCCGACGTGACGGAGGCGGGATCGCCGTCCACGCGAATCGTCAGCCCCGTGTTCAGGAATTGTTGGTACGCGAACGGCACGTAGGCGGCCGCGGGCGCCTGATCGTTCCCGGGATCGACGCCGTACAGATTGAAGTCCGGCGTCACGCCGATGATGGTGAACCAGTCCTCTTTCGGCCCGTCGAGTTTGAAGCGGCGGCCGATCACGTCACCCGAAGGCCAGAATTGGCTCT
>Ga0075424_100001282_pt1 | contig 21823 bp, 15 predicted proteins | sample SoiMethybrSBSTD3_FD_75301 | JGI IMG/M metagenome (GOLD analysis project Ga0075424, IMG submission 75301) | Bulk soil microbial communities from a Populus tree surrounding site in Tennessee, USA - Soil MetaG P. TD hybrid SBSTD3 | ecosystem: Environmental > Terrestrial > Soil > Tree plantation... | reverse complement strand
TCTCTCTACGAAGTGGTGACGCACGAGATCGGTCACATGTGGTTCCCGATGATGGTCGGCTCGGATGAAAAGCGCTACGGCTGGCAGGACGAGGGCTTCACCCAGTACGACCAGTCCCAGGCCATGGCAGACTTTTTCAAGGGCTTCGACGATGAGGCGCGGAACCGGGACTACTACCTTCGCGGCGCGCAGGCAGGGTACGAAGAGGAGATGATGAAGCCGGCCGATCGCTACGGCAACGATCAGAGCTACGGCATCGCCGCCTACTGGAAACCGGCCACCGTGCTGGTCGCGCTCCGGGAGGCGCTCGGGCGGGAAACTTTCGAGAAAGCATTCCGGGAGTACGGCCGGCGCTGGCTGGGCAAGCACCCCACGCCCTGGGACTTCTGGAACACCTTCGACAACGTGACCGGACAGGATCTGTCCTGGTTCTGGAAGGAATGGTTCTTCGAGACCTGGAAACTCGATCTCGCTCTCGACACAGTACAAATCGAGGGCGATTCAGCCGCAATCGTGATGGAAAACCGGGGCAAGGCGATAATGCCAGTCCCCCTCGCCATAACGCGCGAGGGGGGTGGGGTAGAGCGGGTGATGGTGCCCGTCAGCGTCTGGTTCGGGGGCGAGAAGCGCTACACCCTCAAAGTGGCCGCCAAGCCGGCCATCACCAAGGTCGAGATCGACCCGGAGCACGGGTATCCCGACAGCAATCGCGGCGACGAGATCTGGTCCCGGGGCCGCGCTGCTTCGAGTGTTACACCGACGTCGAAGCGCTGACCTGCTTGCGGGCGAACGGCCCGACGATCGGTAGCTCCCATTCCTGGCCCTGGTACGCCTTCCACATGAGCACCAGCCACAGGATGAAGCCGCCGAAACTCATCACGATCGAGAGGACCAATCCGAATATCCACCCGATCACCGGAACTACGCCGCTCAAGATCGACAACGCGATGCTGGCGATGACCCATCCGACCCACAGCACGGTGGACTGCATGGCGTGAAATCGCACGAACGTGTTGGTCTTTTCGAGGATGAGGAAGATGATCCCGGTGATCGGACCCAGCAGATAAGCGAGCGCCCCGGCGAGGTTCGGCGTCAGGCCGGTTCCGGTAGCGGGCACTGGGGGAGGGACCGGCGACGGAGCGGACATCTGATCCTCCAAGCGGCGTAGGGGAAGTGAGCCGAAGGTGTGGCTCGTCCCGGCGGCTGTCAATACAGGATGCTCCGTTCTCGCTAATTTGAGAAGATGGCTACGACCGACGCGACCCTGAACGGAACATTCCAGGCTCGACTGTCTGCTGCCCGCCGGGCGCACCGGCTTCCGCTCGAGCTGCGTCAGCGGGCCGAAGAGTTCGGCCATGCGTTGCTCGCCTATCTCTTCCCCCATTTTGCCCGGGTCACTCGTACCGACCAATCCGACATCGCCGCGGAGGAATCCCACCTCCGGGCTCTGCTCGCGCCGATGCTCGAAGACGGGCAGGGGCAGGCGAATGTGTTCTTCGCCGGGCTTCCACCGATTTACGATGCCTTGCTGGCGGACGCCGACGCCATGTACCAGGGTGATCCGGCGGCAAATGGCCGGGACGAGGTGATCCTCGCGTATCCGGGTTTCTTTGCGATCGCGCTGTATCGGGCGGCGCACGCTCTCCACGACCTGGAAGTTCCGCTCTTTCCTCGACTTCTCACTGAGGTCGCCCATCGGGAAACGGGGGTCGACATTCACCCGGCCGCGCAGATCGGAAGCCGGTTCGCCATCGATCACGGAACCGGCATCGTCATCGGGGAAACGGCGGTACTGGGAGACCGGGTGAGGATCTACCAGGGCGTGACGCTAGGGGCGGCAGCCGTCAGGAAGGAATTGTCGCGCATCAAGCGGCACCCGACGATCGGAAACAACGTGGTTATCTACGCGAATGCCACGATCTTGGGCGGCGACACCATCGTGGGTGACGACAGCATCATCGGAGGCAACGTCTGGCTCACCCACAGCGTGCCTCCCAAGTCGGTTATTACTCACCGCGAGCACGAACGTCGCGAGCGGCCAGCCGAAGACCTGCTCGAGTTCCACCTTTAGCAACGTTGGACCGATCGGACCGGTCTAGATCCCCGGGGGCGGGTTCGCCACCACGTTCCAAATCACCGTAACAACGCCAATTAGAAGGACGGCCAGGCCGACCCAGTAAAGGACGGTGCCTGGGGTGACTGGTTCGGGCTTGAAGGACATGGCGGGTCGGGGTTGAAGTAGGTAGGAAGGTAATCGCTAATGGCTAATGGCCAACGGCCAAAGGCCCCTATAAATTCTCATACCATCCTATCTTGCGCCCCCGGAGGAGATCCATGTCGATGCCGGTTGGGCGGTCCGCGCTCGAGCGACTCAGCGAGATGCCGGTCGCGCGGGTGATCGCCTACTACGTCCTTCTGATTGCCGGCACCATGCTGCTCATCCGGCTCTTTCCGGACCAGCTGAGCCATTTGTTCAGCGCGGAGCGGATGGACGAGCTGACCCGGCTGCCGGGCCGTCACGGGGATCTATCGGCGATCGCCCAGCAGCCTGCCGGAGGCACAGCGGCACCCGGCCAGGTGCCGCTTACGCCCGCGCTCGCTGCCGGATTGGCAATGGTGGGTGCGACGCTGCTCATGCTGCCGGTGGCCTGGATTTACACCATGACTCGGCAAAAGAAGGGGTACCGGCAGTCCACGGTTCAAACCCTCGTCATCCTACCGGCCGTCGTGGCCGGTGTGGTGATCCTGGTCAAGAACAGCCTGGCGCTCGCGTTCAGCCTGGCCGGCATCGTAGCAGCGATGAACTTCCGGAGTACCCTGCGGGACACCAAAGACGCAGTCTATGTGTTCCTCGCCATGGTGATCGGACTCGCGGCGGGCGTCCAGATCATTACCGTCGCCCTTGCGGTGTCGCTCATTTTCAATCTGATCGTCCTGCTGCTCGCCTGGAGCGATTTCGGCCGTTCCCCCTCAGCGTTAGAAGGGGCACGGGCCCGCTCGCGCCTGGAACGGGCCCGTCAGCTCGCGGCGGCCAACCGCACCGGAATGTTCGTGTCAGTTATGGAACGCGAGGTGCTGCGCTCGCTCTCGCCCGAACAACTCGATGTGTTGGCCGATCGGGCACGACGCCTCCGAAAACGTGACTCGACGATCACCGGCGAGCGGCCCGCGGTGCACACGGAAAAGCCGCTGGACACGATTCTACGGGTGTACGCCGGGGACCCTGAACCACTTCGGCCCGCTGCCGAATCCGTCCTCGCCACCCAGGCGAAAGCCTGGCGGTTCGCCGGCGTCGTGGCCGGTCAGAACGGCGAGCGGGCGCTCGAGTACCGGCTGCGACTACGTCGCAAGGTTCCCGCCTCTGTGCTGGAGTGGCAGTTGCGGGAGCGGCTCGGCTCGGCGCGGGTGGAGCTGAGCTAGTGCAAAGGGGATGGTGACTACGGACGCCACCGAGGAACTCCGTCGTCGACTCCAGCCCATCGTCCAAGGCCGCTACTCCCTCGAACGTGAGTTGGGCCAGGGCGGGATGGCGACGGTGTTCTTTGCCCGGGACCTCCGCCACGGACGCGCGGTCGCCATCAAACTGCTCGACCCCAACGTCACCAGTACTATCGGCGTCGAGCGGTTCCTCCGGGAAATCGCAATCACTGCCCGCCTCCAGCACCCCCACATCCTCACGTTGATCGAGTCGGGCCAGGAAGGCGGCCTGGTGTACTACATCATGCCGCACATCGAGGGCGAGTCGCTCCGGATTCGCCTGAGCCACGAGCCACCTCTCTCCGTCACCGGCGCTGTGTGGATCGCTCGTGAGGTGGCGGATGCGCTGGCCTACGCGCACGGGCATGGCGTAATCCATCGCGATATCAAACCGGAAAACATCCTGGTGGCGGATGGCCATGCTTGGGTTGCCGACTTCGGCATCGCACGCGCCATCGAGACCAGCGGCGAGAAGGCGCTCACCATGGCCGGTCTTCCCATCGGGACGCCGGCGTACATGAGCCCCGAACAGGCCGAGGGGCGGACCGATGTCGACGGCCGGAGCGACATCTACTCCTTGGGATGCGTCCTGTTCGAGATGCTCGCCGGCCGGCCGCCGTTCATGGGACGCTCGGCGCGCGTCGTCATCAATCAGCATGTGGCGACGCCGCCTCCGTCGGTTGCCGAGTTCCGTCCGGAGCTGCCCAAGGAGTTGATCGAGGCTGTGGACCGGGCCATCGCCAAGAAGCCGAACGACCGGTTCCAGACGGTGAAGGAATTTGCCGGCGCGCTCGATGTGGTGGCAGCCAATGCGGTTGCCACCAGCCCCACACCTCCGGACGCATACGCCCGCGCCGCCGCCAGCGGAGTCCGGCGGGCGATCGAGGAGCGAAATGAGTCCGAGCGCCGGGGCAGCAAGTCGGGTGCGCTGCTGCTGGCGGCCGCCGCGCTGGCTGCTCTGGCGCTTGCAGCCACCACGCTGTTTCCCTGGGGCAAGAATGCTAAGCCCCCGCGGCCGGAGCCAACCGCAGCGCCCGTTGGGAGGGATCCCCCGGTTTCAGCCGGACCGGCCTATCGCTCGACCATTGCGGTGATGCCGCTCGTGGCCTACAGCCACGACAGTCAATCGACCTTTTTGAGTGAGGGGCTCACCGAAGAGATCATTACCCAGCTGGCTCAGATCAAGAACCTCAAGGTCATTTCGCGAACCTCGGTCGTCGCGCTTGCCTCCAAGGGCCTGACCGTTCCCCAGATCGCAGAAACGTTGGGCGTGCGCCACGTACTCGAGGGCTCGGTTCAGCGGGCGGGGGATCGAATCCGGGTCTCGCTGCAGCTCATCGACGCAACCAATGATGCGCATCTCTGGGCTCAGTCCTACGACGAAAAATTGAAGGACGCAATCTCGCTCCGCGCTGACGTCGCCGGAAAGGTGGCGTCGGCTCTCGCCATGACCGTGCCCGCCATCGAACCGGCACCCGCGGACTCCCACGCCGCTCCGGAAAACAGCGCCGCGTACGACGCCTACCTCCGGGGCAGCTATTGGGTGGCCAGAGTGAACCTGGCGAGCACCGAGCGGGCCATCAAAGCGTTCGAGGACGCCATCCGGGCCGATTCAGGGTTCGCGCCCGCGTACGCCGGCCTCTCGAAGGCGCAGCAGCAGATGGTCGCCATCGCACGGAGCGGGGACTTGTACGCCACTCTGTCGCGGGCGCTGGCAAATGTGGAACGTGCGCTTCAGCTGGATTCCAATCTTGCCGCCGGCTATCTCGCGCGCGCGACCATCCGGCTCAACGCCTGGGCACCCGATTCTCTGGTGGAGGCCGATATCGGTCGCGCCATGGCGAGCATGCCCAATTCAGCCAACACCCGCATCGTGCACTCCCTCGCGCTCGCGCGGCAGGGACGCTACGCCGAGGCCCAGGCCGAAGCGGACGCCGCCGTCCAGTTGGATCCACTGTCGCCTGCCATGCACACGGCTGTTGCGCTCGTTGCGCTCGCAGCGCGGCGTTACGATCTGGCGGTCAACGAAAGCCGCCGGACCCTGAGCCTGGATTCCCAGTTCGTCGGGGGCTACGCCATCGAGGCAGTCGCCTTGCTAGAGCAGAGACAGCCGGACCGCTGCCTGGCTCTCGACCTGCGCGCATTCCCCGAGATTCGGGCGATGTGCCTCCAGGCGGCAGGACGGCGGGCTGAGGCGGCCGGGCTTGCGGACTCCGTCAGCACTGCGTACGCCGCCGGCAACTACCTGAGCGTGTTCCAACTCGGCTTGCTCGGGGCCTACTACGGCCAGCAGGGCGATACGCGCCGCGCGGTACAGTGGCTGGAGCGAGGCTACGCCGTCTCTCCCAACCCGGTCGAGTTCCGTGTGCTCGATTCGGCGTTGTTCGATCGGGCTCGCGAAGACCCCGAGTATCGGGCAGCACTGGCCCGTCTGCACCGCCAGGTCTACCTCCGCGTCTTTCGATGAGATTCGGTATCGTCGCGCTCGGCCTCGTCGCCGCATGCGCCGGGGCGGGCCCGTCATCGGTGCCGCGACCGGCGCCCAACGCGGTCGAGCTCACCATGTTTCTCATCGGCGACGCCGGAGCACCCGCGCCCGGCGGGGAGCCGGTTCTCAAAGCACTGAGCGCTGAGCTGGCGAAGGCTCCCGGTCAGCGCGTCGTCGTGTTTCTGGGTGACAACGTCTATCCCCGCGGACTTCCCGATTCGGCTGCGCCTGACCGAACCGAGATGGAGCGGCGGCTCGACACGCAGGTGGACGTCGTGAAGGCCGCGGGAGCGCGGGGGATTTTCGTTCCCGGCAACCACGATTGGGCGAAGCATGGGCCGGATGGCTGGAATGCAATGCGGCGGCAGGGGCGGCAGATCGCGCGCCGCGGTGCACCGGAGGTCGAGCTTCTTCCGGTGGACGGGTGCCCCGGTCCGGCCGTGGTAGACTTTGGCGAGCGGGTTCGCCTGATCGCGCTCGATACACAGTGGTGGCTCCACGGAGGCCCTCGGCCGGTCGGACCTGACTCCAAGTGCCGCGCTGCCAATGAGCGTGCTGTCGCCGACTCACTCAAGGCTGATCTCGCATCGGCCGGCAACCGCAAGGTCGTGGTCGCTGCGCATCACCCGCTGGCGACTGGAGGCGAGCACGGAGGGTACTTCGGGGTCCAGTCGTACCTCTTTCCCCTCCGGGTGGTGAAGCCCTGGCTCTGGATCCCGCTTCCGGGTATCGGATCGACCTACCCGATCGCGCGGCAGAGCGGAGTATCGAATCAGGATATGGCCGGAATGCTGAATCAGCGTATGCGGGACATGCTTCAACGAGCCATGCGGGACCATCCGCCGCTGGTCTGGGCCGACGGGCACGACCACAATCTCCAGGTCCTCAAAGGCCTGAGCGCCCGCTGGCTGCTTGTCAGTGGAGCAGGCATCTTTGGGCATGAGGGTCCGGTGAATCGCTTACCGGAGACCCGGTTTGCTTCCCAGGACGCCGGATACATGCGGGTAGAGTTTCTTACCGACGGTCGAGAACGCCTGGGCGTGCTCGCCGTGGATCGGGAGGGTCGCTCGCTGGAGCGATTCTCCGCCTGGCTCGAATGAACAGGCTGGAGGACATGATGCGCATACGCCCCATCACGCTGGTCCTCGGCAGTGCGTTAGCAGCAGCCCCGCTGGTGGCGCAGTCGCCGCGCGACTCGCTGACACCCGGCTCGACAGTCAGGGTCGCCGTGGACCCCAAGTACGAGAAGGGTGGGCTCCACCGCTTCTTCTTCGGCAATCACTACCGCGACCTCTGGGCCACGCCCATCGAGATCCCGGTGCTGGATCTCAAGACCTACGCCGGGGGCCTGAAGCCGGTCCGGCGGGGCGGCGGCAAGCAAACCAAATCGCTGCATCTCGAAAGCGGGGACGGCCGCAAATGGGCATTCCGGTCGGTCGACAAGGATCCATCGCCCCTGCTACCTCCGGAACTTCGCAACACCCTCGCCGACCGAATGTTCCACGACCAGATCAGTGCTGGGCATCCGGCCGGCCCCCTCGTCATCGGGCCGTTGCTCGAAGCGGTCGGCGTCAAGGTCGCGTCGGTACAGCTCTTCGTCATGCCGCACGATCCGGCACTAGGTGAGTTCAGCGATTTCGGTGGAGTGGTCGGCACTCTCGAGGAACGGCCGACGACCGGTGATGATGATTCACCGGGTTTCGAGGGCGCCGTAAAGGTCGCTGATACCGAGGAGCTGTTCGAGAGGCTCGGCAAGGATCCCCGGGAACACATCGATACGGTCGCATTTCTCAAAGCCCGTCTCATGGACATCCTGCTGGGCGATTGGGATCGCCATGAGAAGCAGTGGCGCTGGATCAAGCTGGAGGAGGGGAAGGATGCGCCCTGGCTGCCGGTTCCGTACGACCGCGATCAGGCATTCGTGCGCTACGACGGTCTACTACTCTCTGTGGCGCGGGCCGGTGGCTTTCCCCAACTGGTCAATTTTGGCAAGGACTATCCGTCGTCCGTCGGCATCACCTGGAATCCGCGATTTCTCGATCGCCGGCTACTGGTCGGCTTGCCGCAGTCCGTCTGGGAATCGTCCGCTCGTGAGATCCAGGGTCGGTTGACGGACTCGGTGATCGATGCGGCGGTCCATCGGCTGCCGCCGGAGTACTACAAGCTGGACGGCGAGCGTATGGCGACGACGCTCAAGCAGCGGCGGGACGGGCTGCCGAACGAGGCCGACCGGCTATACCGCTTCTACGCGCGCGACGTGGACGTCCGCACGACCAAGGAGGACGAAGTCGCCGTGGCGCGCCGGAACGGCGATGGCACCATGGACCTGAGCATTCGTGAGCGGGATTCGGAAAAGTACGACAGCGCCCCATTCTTCCATCGCCGGTTCAAGAGCGGCGAGACCGCCGAGGTCCGTCTCTATCTCAGCAAGGGAAGGGATAGTGTGCATGTGGAAGGTGACGGAGGCGGTCCCAAGTTGCGGGTCATCGGAACGGACAGTGCCGGGACTGGTGACGAGCCCAACTCCGTGGTGGATGATGCAAGCGGCGGCTCGACCAAGGTGTACGATACCACGCCGAATACGGTGGTTGCCGGCCGACACCGCCCCTCGATCGACCGGCGTCCATACAGCCCTCCCGATTCCAACGATCGCATACGCCGAGCGCCACGCGACTGGGGCCACCTCTGGCGTTTCAATCCGTGGCTGGGCTACAGCTCGGACCTGGGGCTCTTCATCGGTGGTGGACCGGTCCTATACGATTTCAACTTTCGTCAGAATCCCTACGCGCGGAGGCTCTTCTTCAGGGTCGGGTACGCGACTGCGCCGAGCACGTTCCGGGCCGACTTCACCGGCGATTTCCGGTTCCAGAACTCTGGCACCCACATACTGGTGGGCGCCCGGGCCTCGGGGATTGATGTCCTCCGGTTCTTTGGGTTCGGGAACGAGACCCCGGAAGGCCCGGACCATAATTTCTTCAAGGTCTTCCAGCACCAATACGGCTTCTCGATCGGCCCGGCCTGGGAGATCGGCCGCGCGCTGCATGTCTGGTTTGCCCCGCTGGTGCGATACTCGACGACCGATCTCGACAAGAACACCTTCGTCGCCCAGGCGCGGCCCTACGGCTCCGAAAATTTCGGCTCTGTGGGAGTCCATGGGGGTATAGAGGTCGATACCCGCGACACGACGGCTGGGGCGACGCGCGGGGTGCGATTCATCGTGCGCGGCAGTGTGTTCCCTGAGCTGTGGGATGTGATATCGACGTACGGTGAGGTTCATGGGGAAGCATCCACCTATCTCACCGCAAAGATTCCCCTCCAACCAACGTTGGCGTTACGCGCCGGCGGCCAGAAGGTCTGGGGCACCTTCCCCTTCTTCGACGCAGCCTACATAGGCGGAGCCAATACGGTTCGCGGGCTTTTTGCCAATCGCTACGCTGGTGATGCCTCGGTCTGGGGAAACGCCGAACTCCGTCTGCGAGTGAGCCGGTACTACATCATCCTCCCGGGTTATTGGGGCATCTTCGGGCTGGCCGATGTCGGGCGAGTCTGGCTGCAGGGAGAGTCGTCGGACAAGGTGCACCACGGATTCGGCGGTGGGCTCTGGTTCGCGCCCCTATGGCGAACCAACACCATCACCGCCGGGGTTGCGGAGAGCGAAGGGCGCACCGGCGTGTACATACGCGCCGGCTTCCAGTATTGACCGTCCGAATCGATCCGGCGGTTTCAGCAACCGATCTGACGGCCGCGCGTGAGCTGTTTCTCGAATACGCGGCGGCACTAGGGGTGGACCTGGAGTTTCAGGGCTTCGAGGCCGAAGTGGCAGGGTTACCCGGGCGATACGAGGCCCCTGAGGGGCGGCTGCTGCTTGCCCGCGTGGACGAGCAGCTCGCCGGTTGCGTGGCGTTGCGCCGCCTGTCTCCCGACGTGGCGGAAATGAAGCGGCTCTATGTCCGACCCGCCTTTCGCGGCTCCGCCCTTGGCCGGACTCTGGCCGAGGCAGTGATCGCGGAGGCGAGGAGCATAGGATATCGCCGCATACGTCTCGATACCCTTCCGTCCATGAGCGCGGCCCGAGGCCTCTATCGCTCGTTGGGTTTCAGGGAAACCGAGCCGTACGCGGCGAATCCGGTTCCGGGGACAGCTTTTCTCGAGCTGGTGCTGCGCTAAATCTCCGACTTGGCGTTGTCCGCAACCGTGCCGCCGTTGGGGGCTACGTCTCGCCGACGGGAGAATCCGCCCCGCTCCTGAAACCGATCCCACTCGTCCAGCGCCCGGCGCCGCGCCTTCTCCGCCGCGTCCCGCACCTGCGCCCGGGCATCGGCGGTCCTATCACTGCTCAGAAACCACGCGAGCGCCGCGCCGGCTGCCAGGCCGAGCAGCGGAGCGGCGCCGTTGTGCCTGGGCTCGCTGCGGAGCCGCTCCAGCGGCTCTTCGACTGCGTCGATTGCGGCATCGCGCGCCGAGTCGAAGCGGTCCTCGAGTTTGTTCAAGCGCTTTTCCAGCCGTCGGATAGCGCCGGTTCCCTCCTCCCGCAACGTGCGCACGCGATGTCCTAGCCCGTCGCTCAGATCATCCAGGCCCGAGCGCATCCGCTGGCGGAGGCGCTCGCGGGTTTGCTCGCCGGAGTCCGGCGCCACGAGGAGACCTACCGCCAGTCCAGCAGCCGCGGCTGCCAGCACCAGGCCGGTGGCGGTGGCGGCACTCGTGCCCCTGGTCGAGGGTTCGAGGTCCTCTTCAAAATCGGAACTTTTCGGGGTCATATATCCTCCCGCCGCTGGTGGCGGCGCTCAAGATCCGTCTGTTGGGCGGCTGTTCACGCGCCCATTCCTGACCACCCCACAGTAATGCGAGGGGCCCTGGCCGGTAAGAGGGTTGAGTCGGCGAATGCGAGAGGGCTCCCCCTCACTGCGGGAGCCCTCGGCTCAGTGGCGGTTGGCGACTAATACCGATAGTGGTCCGACTTGTAAGGACCTTCCACCGGCACCCCGATGTACGCGGCCTGCTCGGGCCTGAGCTGAGTCAAGTTCACGCCCAGCTTGGGCAGATGGAGCCGGGCCACCTTCTCATCCAGCTTCTTCGGAAGGGTATAGACCCGCTTCTCGCTGTACCGCGTCCCCGATATCGTCGGCTTTCCGCTGGCGCTCAGGTGCAGATCGAGCTGTGCCAACACTTGATTGGTGAACGAGGACGACATCACGAAGCTCGGGTGGCCCGTGGCACAACCCAGGTTGAGCAAGCGGCCCTCGGCCAGAATCAGGACCGAGTGTCCGTCTGGAAACACGAACTCGTCGTACTGGGGCTTGATATTCACCCGCTGAATTCCGCCCTTCTTGAGCCCGGCCATGTCGATCTCGTTGTCGAAGTGGCCGATGTTGCCCACCACGGCCTTGTCCTTCATCCGCCTCATGTGATCGACCGTGATGATGTCCTTGTTGCCGGTGGCGGTAATGAAGATGTCTCCCGTCTCGACGACCTCATCCAGGGTCGTGACCTGATAGCCCTCCAGCGCCGCCTGAAGAGCGCAGATCGGATCGATCTCGGTGATCACCACGCGTGCGCCCTGGCCTTTGAGCGCCTGCGCGCACCCTTTGCCGACATCGCCATAACCACAGATCACCGCGACCTTCCCGGCGAGCATGACGTCGGTGGCTCGATTCAAGCCGTCCACGATCGAATGCCGGCAACCATACAGGTTGTCGAACTTGGACTTGGTCACCGAATCGTTCACGTTCACCGCAGGGAAGCGCAGGGTACCCGCCTGCATCATCTCGTAAAGCCGGTGCACGCCCGTGGTGGTCTCTTCGGATACGCCTTTCAAGCCGGCCGTGACCTTGCTCCAGCGGCCGGGATGACGGCGCTGCTCGGCCCGGAGCAGGTCCAGGATCACTCCCCACTCCTCGGGTTCAGTGGAGGCATCGAACGACGGAACCTTGCCGGCAGCTTCGAAGTCGGCGCCGCGATGAACGAGCAACGTGGCATCTCCGCCGTCGTCCACGATCAGGGTGGGGCCGCCGCCATCGGGCCACATGAGCGCCTGCTCGGTGCACCACCAGTACTCTTCGAGCGTTTCCCCCTTCCATGCGAACACGGGCGTGCCCTTGGGATTGTCAGGGGTGCCGTCGGGGCCCACCACGACCGCCGCGGCTGCATGGTCCTGGGTCGAGAAGATGTTGCAGGAGACCCAACGCACGTCGGCGCCAAGCTCGACCAGCGTCTCGATCAGCACCGCAGTCTGAACCGTCATGTGCAGGGAGCCCATGATACGCGCACCCTTGAGAGGCCTCTCGCCGCCGTACTCTGCCCGCAGGGCCATGAGCCCCGGCATTTCATGCTCGGCCAGCCGGATTTCCTTGCGGCCCCAGTCGGCCAGACTGAGATCCTTCACCTTGAACGGCAGGCGCTCGACGCCCGCTCGGGTTCCTGTGTCAACCGCTGTCGTCATTCTCGATTCCTCAGTTTTCGAGTCCCGCTTCCCATCGTGGAATTGTGTCCCGTTGAGTCCTTGCCGTACAGTGCCGACTCTAGCGCTCGACTCGCCGACAAACTGAACAATGCCGGTCCTTTGGCTCGCGGGTCGGTCGGAAGTGTCACGTAACGCCCGGTTCCGAGGCCCGCTCCGGCGAGCCACTCGTTCATCTGCTCACTCGAGAAACCCTGCCAGAGGTGTCCCATGGTCTGGCGATACTCATCCCGACCGTGCGGTGTCATGTCGACCACCAACAGTCGGCCCCCTGGCTTGAGCACCCGTCCCGCTTCGGCGAGCGCCCGACCAGGCTCGGCCACGTAGTGGAGGACGAGGAAGAGGATCGCGGCGTCCAGCTCGCCGTCAGCCACCGGCAGGGATTCCAGCTCCCCTTGACGCAGGTCGACGTTGGGATAGTCTCGCAGCCGGGTCTTGGCGGCCGCCAGCATTGCTCTCGACTGATCGACGGCAACCACGCGCGCGACGTACGGCGCGAGAGACGCCGCCAGCTGACCGGTTCCGCTGCCCAGGTCGCCCACCACCCACTGTTCGTCCAGTAGCGCCGGGAGCACAGCCAGATCAGTACGGGCCCCGAACAGCTCGGTCCGGAGCGCGTCCCAGCGACCGGCCGAATTTGCAAAGAATTCCTGTGAGCGGGTGCGCCGTTCAGCGAGCACGCTGCGGAGCCGTTCGGCGTCCTGAGCTGCAGTGACGTCTTCCGCGATCTGGCCGCGGACCAGTTGCCACAGTCGCCGGGCCGCGGGATCGAGCGTCGCCGCGACCGCATAGCGCCGACTGGCGCCGTCCGCGCGGGCGCTTACCCAGCGATCGTCGGCCAGGAGCTTGAGGTGCCGGCTGACGGTGGACTGGGGCAGCTGGAGCACGGCGCAAAGCTCGGAGACGGTGAACTCGTGCCGGTCCAGCACCAGCAGCAACCGGGTGCGGGTGGGGTCGGCGAGGGCGCCGAGCCGGTCCAGAACGCTCGATGTATTCATCCTAGTATCCGGATACTAGGATAATCAACCCCTGGGCTGGGGGCAAGCCCGCGGCGACCCCGGTTTTACCATTGGCCCATGGCCCATGGATAACATCTGCCATACCCTGGTCGGAGCCGCCCTCGCGGAAAGCGGTCTGCGGCGGCGAACCCGGTTGTCGATCCCCATCCTGCTGATCGGGGCGAACTTGCCCGATCTCGATGTGCTCGCATACGTCCGGGGCGGCCTCTTCGCACTCAGCTTTCGACGGGGCTGGACCCACGGCGTGCTCGCCATAATCGTGCTTCCCCTCGTCCTCACCGGGGTGATGGTGGTCTGGGGGCGACTGATACGGAGCCGCAATCCAGCCCCACTCGACCCCGCTCAGCTCCTGATCCTCTCGACGATCGCGGTGTGGTCGCATCCGTTTCTCGATCTGCTCAACACCTACGGCGTCAGGTTATTGATGCCGTTTTCCCAGCGATGGTTCTACGCCGACACCTTGTTCATTGTGGACCCTTGGCTCTGGCTCCTGTTCGGGGGTGGCGCGGTCTGGAGCTGGCTGCTGCGGCGGTGGGGCAGAGCGGCCGCGGTGGCAGAGCGGCCGGCCCGACTCGCTCTCATGGGCGCGGCAGTCTATATCGGCGCGATGGGAGTTTCGGCCGCAGCGGGTAGACGCATGGTGCACGCCGAGGCTATCGCGGACGGTCTCAATCCCACGGCCACGATGGTCGCGCCGAGACCGATCGATCCGTTCGAGCGCTCGGTGCTGATCAGAACCCCCGGTGGCTACCGCCTGGGCCGGTTTCGCTGGCTCGGATCTCCCTCACTCAGCCTCGACCCGAGGCCGTTGCCAACCGGGTTCGACCGTCCTGACGTTGCCGCTGCGGCTGCGTCGCCGGCCGGCGCGACCTTCCTCAAGTGGTCCCGCTTCCCTGCGGCCGCGGTGCGTGAAGCAGACTCGCGAGTCGTGGTTCGGTTCTACGATCTGAGGTATGCGGGGCCGGAAGGAAGTTCGTTTGCAGCGGTGGAAGTCGATGTTAAGAAGTGAACCGTTCACTGTTCACCGTTCACGCGGTTAATGCCGTTTACGCCGTTAGCACCGTTGACCCCCGGCGCCACTCCCGCCAGTTCCGGCGCGGTGCGCTCCTCTTCAGGCGCCGCAGCCTTGTTTCGGCGGCCGAACCGGTGCTGCAGCTCGTCGAAGTAGGTGTAGATCACCGGCGTCAGATACAACGTGATCAGCTGTGAAAACGCGAGACCTCCTACCACGGCTACGCCCAGCGGCCGACGGGATTCCGCGCCGGCTCCGGCCCCCAGCGCGATTGGGAGAGTACCAAGCAAGGCTGCCATCGTGGTCATCATGATTGGCCGGAACCGAACCAGACAGGCGTCCACAATCGCCACCTCCGATGACTTGCCCTCCTTCCGCTCGGCCTCGACTGCGAAGTCCACCATCATGATCGCATTCTTCTTGACGATGCCCACCAGCAAAATCAATCCGACGAACGCGTAGACGTTGAGATCGTATCCGAATACGAACAGGGTCAGCAGGGCACCGAAACCCGCCGCGGGGAGTCCCGAAAGAATCGTGAGTGGGTGGACGAAACTCTCGTACAACACCCCGAGAACCAGGTAGATCACCAGAATCGCGACGAACAGCAGCCCAAGCAGGCCGCGTTGTGCGTCCTGAAAAGCCTGTGCGGTTCCCGCGAACGATGTGGTTACGGTTGCCGGCAAGAGCTGGTCCGCAGTGCGTTGAACTGCGGTCACTGCCTCTCCCAGCGAAACGCCCGGCGCCAGGTTGAACGACAGCGTTACCGAGGGCAGCTGGCCCGAGTGATTCACGCTGAGCGGCCCCACGTCCGTGCTCGTGCGCGACACGGCCGAGAGCGGCACGAGCTCAGCCGAGTTGGAGCGAATGTAGAGCTGGGTCAGCGCGGGTAGATCCCGCTGGTATTCCGGCTGGACCTCGATGATCACCCAGTACTGGTTGGTAGGGGTGTAGATGGTGGAGACCTGCCGCGAGCCATACGCGTTGTACAGCGCGCTCTCGACTTGATCGGCGGTGACGCCCAAGGAAGCGGCCCGATCGCGATCGACATCCACTCGAACCTGCGGGTTCTTGATCTGGAGATCACTGGTGACGTCGGTGAGCAGCGGGAGCGTCGCCAGCTTGCGCTCCAGCACGCCGGCATTCTGGTACAGTGCGTCGATGTCGGTGCTCTGGAGGGTGAATTGGTACAGGCTCTTACTCACCGTGCCGCCGATGCTGATCACCGGCAGGTTCTGCAAGTAGACCCGCATTCCCGGCACCTGGCTCACCTTGGGCAGGAGCTCTCGGGCCACCTCATCGGCTGAAAGCTCGCGCTCATCCTGGGGCTTGAGGCGGATGAAGAGGCGCCCCTGGTTGATGCTCGGCGTGCGGCCGCCGGCGCCGACCGAGGACATGAAGCCGGCAACATTGGGATCCTGCTGCACGATGGCGGCGACTTTTTGCTGCAGCTGCACCATGGCATCGTAGCTGGTGCCTTCGAGCGCTTCGGTCGTGCCGATCAGCTGGCCCTGGTCTTCGCTGGGTAGAAATCCCTTGGGCACCAGCACCGCGAGCCAGAGGGTGGCGCCGACCAGCACGAACGATAGCACCAGGGTTGCCAACCGGTGCCGCATCACGAACCGCAGGCTGCGGTCGTACGCGTGCAGCACCCGCTGCCAGGCGCGCTCGGTCATCTCGTAGAAACGTCCGTGCGCTGCATGAGCGCCCGGCTTGAGATACCGGCTGCACAGCATTGGCGTGAGCGTGAGCGAGACGAAACCGGACACCAGGATCGCGATCCCGATCGTCGCTGCGAACTCCTGGAACAAGCGGCCGATTAGTCCGCCGAGGAACAGAATGGGAATGAAAACGGCGACCAGTGAGATCGTCATGGACAGAATGGTGAAGCCGATCTCGCGGGCGCCCTCCAGTGCGGCGCGCCACGCGCTCTTTCCCATTTCCATGTGGCGGACGATGTTCTCCAGCATGACGATAGCGTCGTCCACCACGAAGCCCACGGCCAGCGTGAGGGCCATCAGCGACAGGTTGTCGAGGCTGAAGCCGAGGAGGTACATCACGGCAAACGTGCCGACCAGTGACATCGGCAGGGCCATGCTCGGAATGACTGTCGCGGTGAGATTGCGGAGGAAGAGGAAGATCACCATCACCACCAGCGAGATGGTGAGCAGCAAGGTGAACTTCACATCGTGCACGGACTCGTTGATGAACAGCGACCGGTCGAACAGCAGGTCCACCTTCACCGATGCAGGAAGCTGCGCCCGCAGGTCGTCCACGGTCTTCCGCACGGCATCGGCGACTGCGACCGTGTTGGTGCCGGGCTGCCGTTGAATCGCCAGCACGATGCCGCGCTCGCCGTTGAACCACGCTGCGACCCGACTGTCCTGCACGCCATCGATCACATCGCCGACGTCCTGGAGCCGGACTGGCGCGCCATTGCGCCAGGCGACCACCAAAGGACGAAAGGCTGTTGCGTTGGGAAGCTGCCCGTTGGTCTCGATGGTCCAGGCACGATCCTTCCCCCAGAGGACGCCGGTCGGCTGATTGGTGTTCCCGCTTTGCACCGCCTGCGCGACTTCGTCCAGTCCGATCTTGCGGGCGGCCAGCGCCTGCGGGTTGACCTGGATCCGAACGGCGTACTTCTGCGAGCCATAGACGTTCACCTGCGCGACGCCGTCTACCATCGAGATGCGCTGAGCCAGGAAGGTCTCGGCGTACTCATCTACCCGTTGCAGCGGCAGAGTGGCGGAGGTGAGCGCGAAATAGATGATGGGGCTGTCCGCCGGGTTCACCTTGCGATAGCTGGGCGGGAGCATGTCCTGCGGCAGCGAGCGCAGCGTCTGCGCGATCGCCGCCTGGACATCCTGCGCGGCGGCGTCGATGTCCCGAGTGAGATTGAATTGCAGGGTGATGGACGTTTGGCCCTGGCTCGAGTTCGACGTCATCGCGTCGATCCCGGCCACCGTCGAGAACTGCTGCTCCAAGGGCGTCGCGACAGCAGACGCCATGGTTTCAGCGCTGGCACCGGGCAGGCTCGCGCTGACCTGGATGGTGGGATAGTCCACGTTCGGCAGCTGGCTGACCGGCAGGCGCTGGTAGCCCAGGATGCCGAAGATCAGAATCCCAGCCATGACCAGGGTGGTCATGACCGGACGGCGTATGAATGGCTCGGCGATGCTCACGTGCTACCCCGACTCGGCGCTCCGGCTGCCGGTGTAGCTGCCGGCGGCTTGATCTGGACCTTGGCGCCGGCTGTGAGCCGGAGCTGTCCCTCGGTAACGACTTGCTCTCCCGGCTCCACCCCGCCGGCGAGAACGGTAAAATCGCCGGCAGGACGTGAGACGCGCACGTCCCGAATCTCCGTGGTGCGATCCGGCTTCACCACGAAGACAAAAGAACCCTGTTGTCCCGAGACGACGGCACTCGACGGCACCACCAGTGCGTCCGGCTCGACGTACAGCTCGAGCGACGCGTTGACGAATTGGCCGGGCCAGAGCGCACCATCCTGATTGGCAAAGCTGCCCTTGAGCAGGACAGTGCCTGTCGCCGAATCAACCGCATTGTCAACGAAGCTCAGCGTTCCCCGCGACGGCGTGGCTGCGCCCGGCGCCTGGGCGGTCACGGTGAGCGGCCGGGTCCGATACCGCTGGATGAGAGCAAGCTGCGTCCCCGGAACGGCGAAGCGAACCAGGATCGGATGAATACGATTGATCGTGACCAGAGGAACGCCTGCCCCCCCGCGCACCAGGTTCCCCGGCTTGACCAGCAGGCCGCCCGCTTTGCCGCCGATAGGCGAACGAATCGTGGCGTTGTCCCGGTTGATCCGAGCGCTTTCCACGGCGGCTTCATCGGCCTTGACTGAGGCCGCCTGGGCCCCGGCAGTGGCGCGCGCCTGCTCCGCCTGCTGGGTCGTCACGTACTCCTTCGCAGCCAGCTGCTCATACCGCTGCGCGTCCTGCTTCGCCGCGGTAAGCTGCGCCTGATCCCTTGCCAGCACGGCCCGCGCCTGGTCCAATGCCGCGCGATACGGCGCGGGATCGATCTCGAACAGCACCTGTCCCGGGCGAACCTCGTCACCTTCCTTGAAGCCGACTCGAAGCAGATAGCCGGTCACCTGTGATTCGACCGCCACCGTCTCCAGTGGCTCGACCGTCCCATTCGCTTCCAGGGTGAAGGGCACGGAGCGCCGCTCGGCGGTGGCGGCGACCACCGGTACGGGCGGCAGCTCCCGCCGGGGCGTCCTGTTGCAAGCGCTCGAAAGAGCGGCGAAGGCGGTCAGAACCAGCAAGAACGTTCGCTTCATTGACGCGGAATGCTCTCCACGGTATCGGGCGACATCCGGAGGTCGGTTCCACCTCTCGGGTCGAGGGCGCCTGCGTCGTGCGCAAGCTGCGCGAGCGAGATGTACCAGGCCAGGCGGCCCTGGACTACCTGCGACCTGGCCGCCGCCAAGGCGCCCTGGGCCGCGAGCAGGTCGAGCACGGTTCCGACGCCAGCCTTGTAGCGGGCGAGGGCGACCTCAGTCGATTGCGACGCGCTCGCAACCAGATCGTTGCTGGTCTGCACCCGCCGCGTCGCCGTCTGCAGTGCATAATACGCGCTGAACACCTGGTAGGTGACCTGCTGTTCCAGGCTACGTTGCTGAGCTGCCGCGGCGTCGGCCAGATACTCGGCTTGCTTTTGCGAATATTCCCGGCCGAAGCCGTTGAACAACGGTACCGCCAGCCCCACGCCGATGTTGTAGCTGTTGCCCGCGCTGCCCCGACCGGCGACATCCGTGTGTGCCGCCGTCCCCGTCGCGGTGATGGACGGCAGTCGACTGCCGCGAATCTCGCGAATCCGGGCTCGGGCAGCTTCTGCCTCGGCACGCGCAGCGGCCAGGTCGGGCCGGTCGCGGACCGCCCGGTTGATGATCGCTTCGACGCTGTCGGAGACGCCGGCGATGGGTCTCAGCGCTCGCACGCTGTCCACGTCGTACGGGACATTCGCGCTCAAGCCGAGCGAGACAGCCAGCGCCCCGCGAGCGGTCAGCCGACTGCCTTCCAGCGTATCGAGCGCGAGCCGTGCCTGGGACAGGGCGGTCCGCGCCTGTAACACGTCCGCGATGGTCGCCGCACCGACTTGTCGCCGCGCGTCGGCGGCCTCCAGGTTTGCCTCTGCATCCTTGACGGACGCTCGTTGCGCGGTGAGGAACGCGCCGGTCGCGATGTAGTTGAAGAACGCGACCTGCGCCTGAAGCACGACATCGGCGATAGTCGCGTTATGGGTCCAGTCTGCCGCAAGCAGGCCCTGGCGAGCGGACTCGATCGATCCGCTCCGACCTCCGAAGTCCCAGAGCAGCCACGACAGAGTCACACTGGGGCCGTATACAGTTTGCGATACCGCCACACGTCCGCTGGTCGCTGCAGTCTTGATCCGAGTGACCGAATAGTCGGCGTCCAGGGTGGGATAGTATGCCGACCTGGACGCTCCGTAGGCAGCGGCGGCGGCTCGCGCATTGGCCCACGCCTGCGCGGTTGCCGGGTTGCCCCGAAGCGCAAGATCCACCACGTCGCCCATGGTGAGTCGCTGGATGCGCTCAGCGATATCGGGGGGGATGGCCGGCGCTGGCTGCGCTTGCTCCGCGGGCGCTTCCCGGGGTGGCGTCCATTTGATGTGCGGGGCCGGAGCCACCGCCGGAGCACCCCCGCCGGGCCCGGGCAACGGCGGAGCGCAGCTGGCCAGGAGAAGGACGACGGCATAGGCGCTGGCGACATGACAGCCAATCAGACGGGGCATCGGCAGGGCGCGATCTCCTTGACGCGAAGGCGGGAGCCTTACGGAAACACTCACTTTCAAGATTCAGTATTGCCTGAACGTACTGAATGAACGTAAGCTTACCCATCCATACAGTGGAGGCCTTCCTGCATTCTAGCATGACAGATGGGGCGGAGTTCGTCGAGCAGGTCGGTGTGTTCTTCGAGGCTGAGGGCTTTTCCCGGACGGCAGGTCGGATCTTCGGCCGATTACTCCTGAGCGAAAAGTCTCTCTCGCTCGACCAACTTGCCGCGGATCTCGGCGTCAGCAAGGCGAGCATCAGCACCGAGACCCGCATGCTCGAGCGGCGGGGAGCGCTGGAACGCACCGGCCAGGCCGGGGATCGGCGGGTGTATTACCGGGTAGCGCCCGGCTTGCCGGTTCCGACGCTGGAGCTCCGTCTCGAGCGGATGCGTCGGTTCAGCCGCCTAATCGGAGAGGCCCGCCAAGGGCTGCGCCGCGGCAACCCGGTGATCCGCCAGCGTCTGGAGCTCATGGCCGAAGCCCATCGTTACGTGGTAAGCACCCTTGGCGCCGCGCTCGAGCGCTGGCATGCCTCCAACCGTACCGGCCGGCGGCGCATCGCTCTCAAATCCTGATGACCAGGCCTCGCCGGTAGAGCACTTCCAACACTCCGTACCAGAACAGCACGATCAGCAACGCGAATCCGAGGGAGCCGGCCTCCGGCGACGGCCAGGAGGCAAAGAGCGATCGATAGATGGCGACCTGGAGCGGGACTGGTTCCCCGTCGTAGCTCACCCGGATGACCGAATAGAGCAGCCGCGCCAATGCTTCCGCCCCGACGAACGCGACGATCGGGTTGATACCGAATACCACAAGGGGCCGGGTCCACCAGCGAGGTCCTCGCCCATCGACCAGCCACATGCACAGCGCGAGGCACACGCAGGCCAGGCCGGCGGTGAAGACCACATACGAGCTGGTCCACAGGTTCTTGTTGATGGGAAGTGCCGCGTTCCAGACCCAGCCGGCGGTGATGCCCGCTCCTCCCGCCGCAAGCAACCCGCCTATCCGCCCCTCCCGCGGACCGGACCGGGTGATCCAGCGGCCGGCAAGCAGCCCGAGAATACAAGTCGCGATGGCCGGGATCGTGGGTAACAGGCCCTCCGGGTCCCAGGTCCTGGTTACGGCCCACAGATGTCCATCGAGGACGCGCCGATCGACCCAGGCAGCGAGCGTCGAGTCCGGCGGAGCTAATGCGGGATGGCCCACCCCGGGAACCGGGACGACCACAAGGAGCAGGTTGTACCCGACCAGGATGATCACAGCGATGGCGATCTCGCTGCGGACCGTGGTACGGAGTGCCAGCAGTCCGGTCGCCAGATACACCAGGCCGATCCGCTGAAGCACCCCAGGAATCCGAATCTCGGCAATACGCTCCAGCGGGAAAAATGGGAAGGCCGAGAGCAGCAGCCCCAGCACGATGATGATGGCGCCGCGGCGCAGCACCTGTGCGGCCAGTTGGTTCTCGTCGGCTCCTCGCGCTCGGCGCGCGCCGAGCGATAGATGGGTGGTGACTCCCACGATGAACAGGAAGAAGGGGAAGATCAGAT
>Ga0075424_100001279_pt1 | contig 21840 bp, 22 predicted proteins | sample SoiMethybrSBSTD3_FD_75301 | JGI IMG/M metagenome (GOLD analysis project Ga0075424, IMG submission 75301) | Bulk soil microbial communities from a Populus tree surrounding site in Tennessee, USA - Soil MetaG P. TD hybrid SBSTD3 | ecosystem: Environmental > Terrestrial > Soil > Tree plantation... | reverse complement strand
ACGCGCGAAGCCGGCGTGCGCCAGCTCGAGCGCACCATCGGGAGAATCGCGCGCAAGGTCGCGGTGCGTCACGCGGAAGGAAAAAGCGAGCCGGTGACAATTACTCGGGATAGCTTGGCTGAATGGCTTGGGCCGAGGCGCTTTTCCACCGATCAGGCGCGGAAACAACTGCCGCCGGGTGTGGCAACCGGGCTCGCCTGGACCGAGACCGGCGGCGACGTGCTGTATATCGAAGCGACGCTTCTCCCCAGTGGGCGCGGCCTGACACTCACGGGACAATTAGGCGAGGTCATGCAGGAGTCCGCGCGCGCCGCCCAGAGCTATATCTGGTCGCACGCCGAGGAACTCGGCATCGACCGCAGCCTCTTCCGCCGCTACGGCGTGCACATCCACGTTCCGGCGGGAGCGACGCCCAAGGACGGACCGTCGGCGGGCGTCACTATGGCGACGGCGCTCGCGTCAATCTACAGCCGCTTTCCCGTGCGCGTCGATACGGCGATGACCGGCGAGATCACGCTCACCGGGCTCGTGCTGCCGATCGGCGGTGTCAAGGAGAAAGTTCTCGCCGCGCGGCGGGTCGGTATGACGCGCGTGATCCTGCCGCGCGAAAACCAGAAAGATTTGAGCGAGCTGCCGGAGACAGTCGCGAAGGAAATGGAGTTCATCTTCGCCGACAAGATCGAAGACGTCCTCACCGCGGCGATTCCACAATTGGGAAAGCATTTCTCGACGCTCGAACAGGCGGCGATCTGACGATTTCTTCGTCCCGCCGTTGAATCCGTTTCGCGTCTGATATAGAGCAGAACTATACCTAAATTCACCCGGAAAGGAGGATGGATCACGAATGATTCAAGTCGGACAACAAGCGCCTGATTTCGAGTTGCCCAGCCAGCTGGACGGCCAGAAATTCAAGCTGAGCCAGTTCAAGGGCAATAAAAACGTCATGCTCGTGTTTTATCCCCTGGATTGGACCCCTACCTGAACGCTGGAGATCCCGGGAATTCAAGCCCTGTTGGGCGAATTCGAACGGGCAGACACCCAGGTTCTGGGAGTAAGCGTCGACAGCATCCACTGTCATAAGAACTGGGCCAAATCCATGGGCGGGGTGACTTATCCGCTTTTGGCGGACTTTCATCCCAAAGGGGACATGGCGCAGAAGTACGGCCTTTATCTCTCGGAGAAGGGCATCACGGATCGCGCGACGGTGATCGTGGACAAAAGCGGCACAGTCCGCTATGCCAACTCGGTCACGCCCGCGGGACAACGCGACCCCAAGCAGCTCCTGGCCGAGGCGCAGAAGGTCAACCAAGGCAACAAAAAATAGGCGCGACGACGCGCCGCTGAAAAAAAGCCCGTTCGCCTCATCGGCGGACGGGCTTTTTTATTTCTGCGTTGGCGGCTGCGGCATCAAAAAAATCGGCGCTGCACGGTGAATTAAGTTTGAGGGTGAAACGCGGCGGTGATGTGAACACCGCTGAAAAGGCAACTGAAGATTCAGGCGAGCAGAACCGGCGGCACGAGCTCGATCAGGTCCGAGCGCGTCATCGTCACGTTGTGCTTGTAGCCGAAGCTCGTGAAGAGCGAGAAGGCTTGTAGGATCTGCTTCTCGTCGTTGTGGGTCGTGCAGTCCATCGGCACGACGACGCGGTAATCGCGCACGCTGAACGCCATGACGGCGCTCTGGATGCAGTTGCGCGTCGAGATGCCCGTCACGATGACGCTGCTCTCGCCGGGCCGCATGCCGAGCTCCGGCAGAAGACTTTCCATTTTCGTCTTATAGAAACAGTCGTGCGTATGCTTGACGATGAGCGGCTCGCCGGCGGCGGGCTTTAATTCGTCGATGAGCTCCGCGCCCCAGCTGCCTTCGAGCTTTCGCACCTTATTTTTAAACACGGTAAATTCGAGCGCATCGGGCGAGCGGACGGACTGCGTGTGGACGATCTTTCCTCCGCCGCGGCGCATCGTGTCGAGCAGTCCGCGAACTTTCGAAATGACCTTCCGCACCGGCTCGCCGATGTAGAGCGCGCCGTCGGGATGGCAATTCTCGTTCTCCATGTCGATGACAAGCAGCAGCGTCTTGTCCGCTTCCAGCTTGACGGGAACGGGTTTTGGATAATCCAGCTCGATCAGCATGACGACAAGCTCAAGCGCGCGCCTCGCCAACGTCGATGAAGATGCCGTCGGGATCCGACAAATGATAACACGCGTAGCGGCAGCCGGCGATAATGGCCTCGCGGCGCTCAGCCTCTGCCGGCACGAAGATCACCCGCTCGCGCATCTCCGGGTCGGCGGCGCGGAGCGCCTTCACGTCGCCCTCCACCGCCGCGACGCTCTCGACCTCGAAGCCGACGTGCTCGATTCCGGGACCGTCGATGCTCGCGCCGTCGTAGTCGCTCATGCGCCACGGCGCGATCACGAGCGTGATCCTGCCGTCGGTCAGGTAGTAGTTGGGATCTTCCAGCGCTTTTTCCTCTTCGGCGAGGTCGAAGACATCGCGGTAGAAGGCGGCGATCATGGCGGGATTTATCACGCGCAGTTTGAAATGGCGGATGCTGCGCGGCTGCGTCCGCTGTTTTTCCACGTACACGTCGGCGCGGTTTTCCATGCCCTCCTGCGTGAGATCGAAGAAATTGCCCTCCGGATCGTGCGCGCCGAGCGTCGCGAACGGCCGGTTCGACGGGCGCTTGAGCACCTGGACGGCCGGAAAGCGCTTCCGGATGCGCGCGGTCGCCTCCTCGACGTCGTCGACGTCGATGCCGAAGTGATGCAGGCCGGGGACATATCCCGGCTTCCGGCCGATGACAGTAACGCCGACATAGCCGTCCCCGATGCTGAGCGCGGCGTTCGACCGAATCGCCTTTTCTTCTTCGGGAGAGCCCGGCTTCGCGCGCTTCATGCCGAAGACCGCTTCGTAGAATTTCGCCTCGCGCGGGAAGTTCTCACTTACGATTGCGAGGTGCTGAATGCGGGAGCGCATGGGCCTACTTGGCGAACTTCTTGAAGAAGCCTTCCTTCTCCAGCTCGTCGATCGTGCTCTCGTCAAGATACTTTTCGAGACTCGTGTCGACTTTTCCGCCCGGCGCTTTTTGCGCCACCATCTCGAGCGTGTTCTTCAGCCCCTGATGCGAGACGCGCGTCGGGAAAGAAAAGCTCGGCGCGACATACTGGTAGGTCTCCTCCACCGCCTTGGGGTTTTTCTGCTGCATGCGCTGCATCAGAACGGCGGTCGCCTTCTCCTTGCTCGTGAGCAGCTGGTGCGTGCCTTCGGCGTAGGCCTGCTGGAAGCGCTTGACGACGTCGCGGTTTTTCTCGAGGAACTGGCGGCGCACGGCGATCGCGTTCATCGGGAAAGCCGCGGTCTTCATGTCGCGCATGTGGGCCAGTACAGTCAGGCCGAGCCGCGTCGCCTCCCCGAGCTCGGGATACGCGAGCACCGTGGCGTCGAGCGCGCGCGTCGTAAGCGCGAGCAGCCGGGTCGCCGCCTGGCCGCTCTGGATGATCGTGACCGACTGGCGCGGCACGTTCCACTCCTTGAGCGCGAGGATGACGGCAAGCTCGTTCGCGCCGCCGAAGCCCAGGATGCCGATCTTCTTCCCCGCCAAATCCTCGGGCCGGCGGATCTCTTTTTGTGCCACGAAACTGAACGGGAAGCTATTGAGCGAGCCGGAGATCATCACGAGCTCGGCGCCCTGGTTGATCGCGTTGATCGTCGTCACCGCATCCACCTGGGCGAAGTGCACGCTGCCGCCGACCAGCGCCTGGATCTCGCGCGTCGAGCCCGGCACCATGACGGCCTCGGCGTTGAGACCATATTTTTTGAGCAGTCCCAAGTCCTTCGCCGCCCACACCGGCGCCTGGAAGCCGGCGAAACCGCCGTAGGCGATGAGATACTGTTCCTGCGCGAAAGCGGCGGCGGGGAACAAGAAAAGAATAAGCAGCAGCGGACGCAACCATCGGCTCGGCATGCTCGCTCCTCGATTTTCTCGAACCCTACTTGACGTTTTGCGGGCTCGCCTGATTTTCCGCGGCGACCTGGCGCATGTACTGCTTGCCGTCGATGTCCGCGGAAACGACTTCGGAGAGCACGACGAGGTCGGCGAAGCGGTTCGCCTTCTCGTCGCGGACGACGCCGCGCGGATCGCGGCCCTCGCTGATATCGTTGATGCCCGCCAGGAGCAGCTTCCGGCTTGCAACGATCGCCTTGTCCGAAGATACGAGGTGCTCTTGCGTGCGGTTCTGGATCGTCCCTTGGCTTTCGGTCGCGAACGCGTCGTGCGCCTGGAAGTTGACCCCCATGCCGGTAAAAGTCCGGTCCTTCATCGAGGCGCGGTCTTGCTGATAGCGGTTCGCCGCGTTGCGCGTGAGGCTGTAATCCGGATTCAGCTCGACCCTGCTCCAGTTCCTGAGATCGCCCGCGAGCGCGCGCTCGCGGCTGAACATGAAAATGTATTTCCAGTGCGTCGTGTCGTCGATCGGCACGTGCCAATGAACCGAGTAACCCTCGCCGATCGTCGAGCCACCGAAGGCGGACGCGTTCGGCAACAGGAGATTCGTGATGCGGAGGTAGCATTTGCCGGGTCCGGCGGCGCGCGTCGTGTAGATGCGCAAGCCGAAGTCGGTCACCTCGACCTCGATCGTCGGCGTTACGTCCTTACCGAGAAGCGAATTGTCGCTCTCTTCGCTTCCTAAAACAACGCGCCGCCGCGGAATGTCCGCGCCGGCCAGCGACTGATGCAGGAAGGAGAGATGCACCGGGTCGATGTTCCCCTCGTTGCCCTGGAGATAATTGCTGTGGATCAAAATCTTCGCAACGGTCCGATACGCTTCCGGCACAATGAGAAACTCGTAATTCGGCAAGAGCGGCGCCTCACCCGGCCCCATGTAAGCGAAGATGACGCCGCCAGCTTCGCGGCACGGATAAGCGAGGTGGCAGATCTCGTTTCGATGCGCACCGCCGCCCGGCTCGCCGGGCTGCTCGATGACCCGCCCGCGGATGTCGTAGAGCCAGCCGTGATAAAGGCATCGGAGACCGCCGTCTTCGACGCGTCCGTAGCTCAGATCGGTGCCGCGATGCGAGCAATGGAGCCCCAACAACCCCGGACGGCCCTGATCGTCGCGAAACAGCGCCAGCTCTTCGCCCATGAGCTTGACCGAGCGCGGCGCACCGCCCGCCGGCAACTCTTCCGAAAGCGCGACGGGCTGCCAGTAGCGGCGCAGTAAATTCCCGCATGGGGTCCCCGGACCGACGCGGGTCAGAAGCTCGTTTTCTTCGCGTGTAATCATGGTTTTCCTCGCCCTACACCCGACACTTTAAAGTAGGCGAAATCCCCTCCAAGCGTCAAGAGCAGGGCATTGCTCCGCCGCGGCCCGCCTGATTGATTTTAAATGCGGAGCGCGCGATGGCCGATCCACCCGAAGGATTCCTTTATCGTCCCGATCTGATCACGACAGACGAGGAGCAGGAGCTCGTCGAGCGTGTGCGCGCGCTGGACTTCGCCGAGGTCAAGATGTACGGGGTTGTGGCGCGCCGGCGCGTGGCACACTTCGGCTGGCTCTACGCCTTTGATTCATGGGAGATCGCTCCCGGCCCGCCGCTTCCCGGATTCCTCCTGCCGGTGCGTGCGCGACTGGCAGGGCTTATCGCCGTCGAGCCTGAGCGACTGGCGCAGGCGCTCGTGATCGAATATCCGCCCGGCGCCGGCATCGGCTGGCACCGCGACGCGCCGCCCTTCGGCCTCGTCGCCGCGTGCTCGCTGCTTTCGCCCTGCCGTTTTCGTTTGCGGCGCGGGACAAGCGGCAGAACGGATACAACGATCGCAATCGAGCCGCGCTCGGGCTACATCATGAGTGGCGCGGCGCGCAACCAATGGCAGCACAGCATCTCGCCCGCCAGGAAACTCCGCTATTCGATTACGTTCAGGACACTGCGTGGCAATTGAGGAGTTTAAGAATGTGGGCCCACCTGGATTCGAACCAGGGACCGACCGGTTATGAGCCGGTAGCTCTAACCAGCTGAGCTATGGGCCCGCAGGGAAGTTGCGGAGTTCGATTGTCGGGTAGGCGATCCGAAGCTAGCTCTCCATGAAGCTCTTCAGCCGCTTGCTGCGGCTCGGGTGGCGCAGCTTGCGCAGCGCCTTCGCCTCGATCTGCCGTATGCGCTCGCGCGTGACGGTGAACTTCTGGCCGACCTCTTCCAGCGTGTGGTCTGACTTCTCGCCGATGCCGAAGCGCATCCGGAGCACCTGCTCCTCGCGTGGCGTGAGCGTCGCCAGGACCTTGCGCGTCTGCTCCTGAAGATTGATGTTCACGACCGCGTCGGACGGCGTCATGATGCGCTTGTCCTCGATGAAGTCGCCGAGATGGCTGTCCTCCTCTTCGCCGACCGGCGTCTCGAGGGAGATCGGCTCTTTCGCGATCTTCAGAACCTTGCGCACCTTGTCGAGCGGGATCTCCATCTTCGATGCGATCTCCTCGGGCGTCGGCTCGCGGCCGATCTCCTGAACCAGGTAGCGCGAGGTGCGGATCAGCTTGTTGATCGTCTCGATCATATGCACGGGAATGCGAATCGTGCGCGCCTGGTCGGCGATCGCCCGCGTAATCGCCTGGCGAATCCACCAAGTCGCGTACGTGGAAAATTTGTAGCCGCGCTGGTACTCGAATTTGTCGACCGCCTTCATGAGGCCGATGTTTCCCTCCTGAATGAGGTCGAGAAACTGGAGTCCCCGGTTGGTGTATTTTTTCGCGATGCTGACGACGAGCCTGAGGTTCGCTTCGATCAGCTCTTTTTTCGCGATGTTCGCGCGCGTCTCGCCCTCGACGATCGAGCGCACGCGGCGGCGGATCTCCTCCGCCGGCATCTCGAGATCTTTTTCGACTCTCCGCACGTCGCGCTTGGACGCGCGGATGTCGTCGATCATCTTTTGGATCGCGTCGTGGCCCATCCTAAGTGAGCGCACGGCATGCTGCCACGCCTTCTTGTGGCCGTTCGTCGGCACGACCTTGAGAATCTCCTGGTAGGCCTTTCCGGTTTTGCGCTCGAATTCGGTGATCCGCCGGTCCATGGCGCGGATTTCGTCCATCGCCTTTTTGAGCCCTTCGACGATCGTCTCCGTCTGGCGGCGGTTGAGCTGCAGCGCTTTGAGGGCGTCGATGATTTTCGCCTGCTGCTTCACCACCAGCTCTTCGAACGCTTTGCGTCGCTTACCCGAAAGGCTCTTGCCGGAAAGTTTCTTCTGGGTTTTTTCGCGCTCACGCGCGAAGCGCCTGAGCTTTCCAATCTGTTCGAGCAGACGCTTTTCGTGGACTTCTTCATCCTCCATGAAGTCCTGCTCTTCCTCGCCTTCGTCCTTGATGATCTCGCGCACGCGGATCTCGTGTTCGGCGAGCTTTTTGCCGAGGTCGAGCACATAGCTGAGAGCGAGCGGACTGGAAAGCACCTCCTCGATCACCTGCTTCTCGCCGTGCTCGATTTTTTTCGCGATCTCGACCTCGCCTTCGCGGCTGAGCAGCGAGACGGTCCCCATCTCGCGGAGGTACATCCTGACCGGATCGCCGGTCTTGCCGGAGATATCGCCGTCGACCTCGACCTCGATCTCTTTTTCCTCCTCCTCTTCTTCGGCCAGCTCATCGGTCTGTCCGGCGAGGCTCACACGCTGGTTGGAGTCGATGACCTCGATATCCATCTCGCCGAAAAGCGACATGACGTCGTCGATCTGGTCGGGCGAGACGACGTCGGCGGGCAACATGTCGTTGACCTCGTCATAGGTCAGGTAGCCCTTCTCCTTGCCGAGGTCGATGAGCTTCTTGACCTCCTTGATGTCCTTCTTTTGCGCGACGGGATTGGAGGCGGCTTGTTTCGCGAGGCTTACTGCGTCTCGGTCCTGGAGGCGGACCACTGGCGCATTAGCTGTCGCTCTCTTCGGACGACCTCTTGCCATTCAAGCATCCTTTCTTTCTTGGTCTTCTCGTCTTTTTTCTCTTCAGCGATGCGTATCGCCCGTCTTAGATCGCGCTCCAACCCACGTAAGTGCCGCCGCTGCAAATGAGCGATCACGTCGCCCAGCATTTTGGCGGCTTCCGCCTCCTCGACCGCTTCGCTTTCGAGCATCAGCGCCGCGATGTCGGCGGCGCGCTCAGGCGACAATTTCGCCGTGAGGCTCGCTCCGTCGACCCGCCCGCGTTCTCTCCACTCGGATACGATCGCGTTGAAAACGTCCTTCCATTCCGGGCCGACGAGCCCGTCGGCTCCGGCGTCGCGCTCGACCCGCTCGATCGTCGCTGGAAAGCGCAGCATCAGACCGATGAGCGAGCGCTCGGCAGCGTCTTGAGCCGGTGCGGAATCGGCCGGCCGCTGCGCCGGAGTCTTCGCGGCGGGCCGGACTTCGCCTTGACCGAGCGGCGCGCGCAGCAGCGTCTCGCGAATGTTCAGCTGGTCGACCGCACGGCGCACGAGCAGGTCGGCTTCGAAAGGATTTCGCACCTTCGCGAGAACGCGATTGATTTCTTGCGCGATGCGGCTTTTTCCTTCCAGGCTGCGACCGTAACCTTCTTCTAACCAGGTAAAGTAATAGTCTGCAAGGGGAACCGCCTCGCCCAGCAGCTTCTCCAAACCGTCTTTTCCATGGGCGCGGACGAAGCTGTCGGGGTCGTGATCTTTGGGCAAAAACGCGCCGCGGCCCATGAGGCCGGCTTCGACGAAAATCTCGAAGCTCCGCGCCGCCGCTTTTCTTCCGGCGGCGTCGCCGTCGAAGAGCGCGATGATGTTCTTCGTATAACGTCCGAGCAGGCGCACGTGGTCGGGGGTGAGCGCGGTGCCGAGCGTCGCGACGACATCGCCGATGCCGAACTGCGCGAGCGCGACAACATCGAGGTAGCCCTCGACGACGATCACGCGGTCCTTTTCCCGGATCGACTCTTTGGCCTGAAACAGTCCGTAGACGGTTGCGTGCTTGCGGAAGAGCGGCGTCTCGGAGGAGTTCAAGTACTTCGGCATGCCCTGGCCCAGCACCCTGCCGCCGAAGCCGACTATTTTTCCTGCGGCATCGGCGATCGGAAACATGACCCGGCCGAAAAACTTCTCGCCGTAACGCTCGCCGCCCCGGTCGCTCACCAGGCCGATGCGAACCGCATCTTTGAGCGATAGGTCCTGCTTCTTCAAATACCCCGCGAGACCCGGGCCGGACTGCGGCGCGTATCCGAGATAAAAGCGGCGCCCCATGCGCTCGTCGACGCCGCGCCCCTTCAAATATTCGAGCGCGCGCTTGCCCTCGCCGGGGCCATAAAGGGTCTCCTGAAAATAGCTTGCCGCGCGCTCGTTAAGCCGGTAGAGCGCCTCTTTCTCTTCGGCGCTGCGCTTCGCGCCGGGAGACTGAAGGCGCTCGACCTCGATGCCGTAGCGCTCCCCGACGCGCTCGACCGCCTCGGGGAAAGTCAGGTGATCGTATTGCATGAGGAAATGAAAAACGCTGCCGCCGGCGCCGCACCCGAAGCAGCGGAATATGCCCTTTTCCTCGTTGACGGTGAAGGAGGGAGTTTTCTCCGAGTGAAAGGGGCAGAGCCCCATGTAGTTTCGGCCGGTTTTTTTGAGCGTGAGGTAATCCGAAACGATTTCCACGATGGAGGCGCGGTCGCGGATTCTGGAAATCGTTTCGTCCGGAATCATACGCCGCGTCTTTCGTTCGCCGTGTTGCGCTCGACCGCGCGCGACTCCGCCGGCTCCAGAAACCTGGCTTTGCCGAGCGCGATCAACTGCTGCGCCAGATGCTGAAAACTCGCCCCGAGATACGAATGGCCAAGATTGGCCTGCACACGCGGCGGCATGAGCGGCGTGGAGACGAGAAACAGGACCGCGAGCCCGATAAGCGCCGCGCCTTTTCCGGCGCCGACCACCACGCCGCCTATACGGTTGAGACTTTGAAGAAACAATACGCCGGCCGAGCGGTTCAGCAGCCAGCCGATCAGATTGAATGCGAAAGAGACGACGAAAAAGATGGCGACGAAAGACGCCGCGCGGAGAAAAATAAACGAGGTCTTCCAGCTCTCCGCCAGGAACGCAGCGAGCCGCTCGTCGTAGCGCACCGCGAGCAGGAATCCGGCGATGAGCCCGAGAAGAGAAAAAATTTCGCGGAAAAGTCCTTTAAAGTAACCGCGGAGCGCGAACAGGAAGAGTACGGCGAGTAAGATCAGGTCTACGGTATTCACCGGCGGGTCAATCCAAAGCCGTCTCGCAGAGCCGGGAGAAGCGCGTCAACTCAACATTTCTTTGGCCAGCTCGCTGACGCGCTTGCCGTCGGTGCGGCCGGCAACCTTGGGCATCACCTGCTTCATCACCCGCCCCAGGTCCTGAATCCCCTTCGCGCCCACCTCGTCGATAGAATTCCGGATCGCCGCGCGGACCTCGTCATCGTTCATGGCCGCGGGCAAAAATCGGCGCAAGACCGCTAGCTCAGCCTCCTCCTGCTCCAGCAAATCGGTCCTTCCGCCTTTGCGGAAGAACTCGATCGACTCCTGCCGCTGTTTCGTGAGCGAGGCTACGGTCTTAAGAATCTCTTCTTCGCTGAGCTCTCGGTGCTGTTTGATCTCTTCGTTGTGGAGAGCCGACGATAAAAGTCTCAGCGTCGAGAGCACGACCCGGTCGCCGCTCTTCATGGCGGTCTTGATCCCGTTCTGAATGTCGGCCTTGAGTCCCACTCCCATGACGCGGCGCCTAGGCGCGGCGTTTTAAAAGTAATGGCTGCGCGCTCTGCGCAGCGCTCTTTTCTTCGCCGCGATCGCCTTCTTCTTGCGCTTGACGCTGGGCTTCTCGTAATGCTCGCGCTTGCGCAACTCCGCCAAGATGCCGGCCTTTTCGCACAGCTTTTTGAAGCGCCGAATAGCGCTCTCGATGGATTCGTTTTCTCTTACGCGTATTCCGGTCATTAAGTCGAATCACCCCCGCTCCACATACCGCTGCGTGATTCTTCAAGCGTGACAATTCTACCCGATTCGCGAGGCAAGTCAAGGACGTTCAGGGCTGTCTTGACGCGGTTTTTACGCGCGGATAGGTTGGTGTAAAGCAAATTCCGTGCAGCATTTCCGCGTAAACAGATTGCCTTCCAAACGCCGCTTTTGATTGTGGCTTTGTGGCTTTTAGCTTTCCTGTTTTGTGCCGTAACGCCCGCTGGCGGCGCGGCGGAGCGATTCGTTCTGCCCAACGGACTTGTAGGACATCCGGCTCATCACTTCGCCGGTCTTTTCTGCCGCAGTTTCCAAAATTTTTCCGGGTAGTCGGAAAAAAGGCCGTCGACGCCGAGCTTTAAGAATTTTTCCATCTCGGAAACTTCGTTGACGGTCCAAACGAGCGTCTTGAGCCCGATCTGCGTGGAGCGCTCGACGACGGGGGGCGTGGCGAGCTCCTTCTGGATGTGCAGCGACTCGGCGCCGAGCTCGCGCGCAAGCTGAAACGGATTTTCCTTGTTCTCGCGGCCGTGCAGGATGCCGATGCGGGTATCCGGCGCGAGCTCGCGCACCCGGCGCAGCACGCGGTGGTCGAAGGCGGAGAAGACCGTCCGCTCGAGATAATCGTAGTGGCTCAGGATGAACAGCAGCTTGAGCTCGATGCCGAGCGACCCCTGCGGGTCGCCCTTGATATCGATATTGATATCGGCGCGGCCGTCGACGATGTCGAGCACCTCTTCGAGCGTCAGGATGCGCTCGCCTTTAAAGGATTTTTTGAACCACGCGCCGATGTCAAGTTTTTGGAGTTCCTTGAGCGTCTTCGAGCGGACGTGGCCTTTCGCGCGAGCCGTGCGCGCGAGTCGCTCGTCGTGAAAGACGACCACATGGCCGTCCTTCGAGAGCTGGCAGTCGATCTCGACCATATCGACGCCGCTCTCGACCGCTTTTTCGATCGCCGCGCGCGTGTTCTCGGGACACGTGCCGGAGCTGCCGCGATGCGCGACGCGGATGAATCCGTTCATGACCGTTACATTCGTGGACCGACCGCGTCGAGGTACTTCAATCCCGACGCGGTGTTGAAGATCAGCACGGTGTCGGACGGGCCGATCCATCCCGCGTTCGCCAGACGGCGGAGGGCGGCGATGCACGCCGCGCCCTCGGGGCAGAAAAACAATCCCTCAAGGCGGCCGGCGAGCCGGATGTCGGCGAGCATCTCCTCGTCGCTCACGGCAACCGCCGTGCCGCGGCTCTCTCGCAGGACGCGCAATATAAGAAAATCGGCCACCGCCTGCGGCACACGCAGGCCCGAGGCGATCGTCCGCGCGTCCTTCCACGGCTCCACGGTTTCCTTACCTTCGTTGAACGCGCGCACGATCGGTGCGCAATGCTCCGCCTGGACCGACACCATGCGCGGCCGGCGCGCGCCGATCCAGCCGACGGCTTCCAGCTCGGCGAAGCCCTTCCACATGCCGATAAGCCCCGTGCCGCCGCCGGTCGGATAAATGATGACGTCGGGCAGCTCCCACTCGAGCTGCTCGGCGATCTCGAGTCCCATGGTCTTTTTTCCTTCGAGGCGATACGGCTCCTTGAGCGTCGCGACGTCGAACCAGCCCTCGGCCTCTTTGCGCTCGGCGATCAGCCGGCCGCAATCACTTATGAGGCCGTCGACCAGCGTCAGCCGCGCGCCGTATTGCTCGGCTTCGGTGATGTTCGCGGGCGGCGCGTCCTTCGGCATGAACACATGCGCCTCGATGCCGGCGCGCGCCGCGTAGGCCGCGAGCGACGCGCCCGCGTTCCCCGCCGACGGGATCGCGACCCTGCCAATGCCGAGCTCTTTTGCGAGCGAGACCGCGAGCGCGATGCCGCGGTCTTTGAACGATCCGGTGGGATTTTGCGCCTCGTCCTTGATCCAGAGACGCTTCAGATTGAATTCTTTCGCGAGACGCCGCGCGTCGAGCAGCGGCGTGAAGCCCTCGCCGAGCGAAACGCGATAGCGGTCGTCATTCAGCGGCAGAAATTCGCGATAGCGCCACAGCGTCGCTTCCCGCGTTTTTAACGCGGCTTTACCCGTCGCGCTCTTGATCTTGGCGGCATCGTACTCGACCGTCAGCGGCGAGCCGCATCGACAGGTATTGATGATTTTTCCGGGGGGATATTCGGCGGCGCAGCGCGGGCAGCGGATTTTCGTTGCGAAGCTCATCGCATCCGGTTTGCGGACTCGAACGCGCGCTTCGTCGCACGCGGGCTCATGGAACCTTGTGCCTCATCGTTCGACTTTCCGCAAGTGGATGAAGAATTCTTTGTTGCCTTTCGCGCCGAGCAGAGGCGATTCGACGACGCCGAGCGGCGCGAGGCCGCATGCGGTTGCCGCGGCTTCGATCTCGGCGACGACGCGCGCGTGCTCCTCGGCGCGGCGCACGACACCCTTGCCGATCTTTTCCTTGCCGACTTCGAACTGCGGCTTGATGAGCGCCACGATCTCGCCGCCCTCGGCGAGCAGCGCGCGCACGGCGGAAAGAATCAACCGCAGCGAGATAAACGACGCATCGATCGTCGCGATCACGGGCGCATCGGGCAGGCGATCGGTGGTCAAGCGCCGGATATCGGTTCTCTCGAAGACAACGACGCGCGGATCCGACCGCAGCTTCGCGGCGAGCTGGCCGCGGCCCACGTCGACGGCGTAGACGCGGCGGGCGCCGCGAGCGAGCAGGCAATCGGTGAATCCGCCGGTCGATGCGCCGACGTCGACCGCGCTCTTGCCTTCGACGTCGATGGAAAATTTCGCGAGCGCTGCATCCAGCTTCTCGCCGCCGCGGCCAACATACTTGTGATGAGAGGCGAGACGGACGGCCGCGTGGGGATCGACCAGGCTGCCGGCCTTCGTCGCCGGCCGCTGTCCGACCAGCACTTCGCCGGCGAGGATTCTCCGCCGCGCCTCGGCGCGCGTCGCGGCGAGGCCGCGCTCGACCAGGAGAATATCGAGGCGCGCGCGTTTTACGATATCTCTTTTTTCCTCTTTCGCTCGCCGCGCATCATCTGCATCGCCGCCTGCGCGATCGCGTCCTTGTCGAAGCCGCAGAGTTTCTTGAGCTCGTCCTGCGTGCCGTGCGGAATGAAGCGATCGGGCACGCCGAGCCGCCGGAGACTGACGCCGGCAATGCTTTCGTCGGCCATGAGCTCGGCGACGGCGCTGCCGAAGCCTCCGGCGACCACATTATCCTCGACGGTAAGCGCGCGCGGGACCGAAGACAGCACGCCGACAAACAGGTCGCGGTCGAGCGGCTTGACGAAGCGCGCGTTCACGACCGCGGCGTCGATGCCGAGCGGAGCAAGCTCCTGCGCGGCCTTGAGCGCCGGCATCACGGTGCTGCCGATCGCCAGGATCGCGATGTCTTTCCCGTCACGCAGCAGCTCCCCTTTACCGATTTCGAGCGGGCGGATTTCCGGCTCCAGCTCGACGCCGAAGCCTTCGCCGCGGGGATAGCGAAACGCGATCGGACCGTTGTAGTCGATCGCGGTTTTCAGCATGCGCCGGAGCTCGTTCTCGTCCTTCGGCGCCATCGCGACGATGTTCGGGATCGAACGGAGATAGGAGAAATCGAACACGCCGTGGTGCGTCGGGCCGTCGGCCCCGACGAGCCCGCCGCGATCGAGCGCGAAGACGACGTGGAGCTTCTGCAGGCATACATCGTGCAATATCTCATCGTAGCCGCGCTGGAGAAAAGTCGAGTAGATCGCGACGACCGGTATCCAGCCCTCCGTCGCCATGCCGCCCGCGAACGTGACGGCGTGCTGCTCGGCGATGCCGACATCGTAAGAGCGGTCGGGCAGCTCGCGCGCGAATTTGTCGATCCCCGTGCCGCTGCCCATTGCCGCCGTGAGGGCGACGACTTTGGGATTTTCCTTCGCCAGCCGGATGAGCGCATCGGCGAACACTTCCGTGTAGCTCGGGATCGAGCCTTTTTCCTTTTTCGCCTTGCCGGTGAGCACGTGAAACGGCGTCACGCTGTGATATTTGATCGGGTCTTTTTCCGCGGCCGGATAGCCTTTCCCCTTCCGCGTCACGACATGAACGAGCGTCGGATGCTCGATCTTTTTCACATTTTGAAACGTCTGGATCATCTCTTCGACGTTGTGGCCGTCGATGGGGCCGACGTATTGAAAGCCCAGTGCCTCGAAGAGAAACCCCGGCGTCACGAGCCCCAAGAAAGATTCTTTGAGCTTGCGCGCGACGTGGTAGAGGTTTTCGCCGACTTTCGGGAGCGTGCGCATAAGCGCGCCGAGATTGTGCTGCAGCCGCACCGCGAGCTCGGTCGTCAATTGCTTGCTGAGAAAGGAGGAAAGCGCGCCGACGCGGCTGTCGATGAAATGCTCATTGTCGTTCAAGACGACGATCAGGTCCTTGCCAAGATGACCCGCCTGGTTGAGTCCCTCGAAGGTGAGGCCGGCGCTGAGGCCGCCGTCGCTGATGACGGAGACGACCTTGTAATCCTCACCGCTGAGCGACTTCGCAGCGACGATCCCGAGCGCGGCGCTGACGGACGTTCCCGCGTGGCCGGCGCCGAACACGTCAAACTCGCTCTCTTCACGTGTCAAAAAGCCGCTCAGCCCGCCGAGCTGGCGAATCGTCGGAAGCTTTTTCCGGCGCGAGCAGATGAGCTTGTGGGCGTATGCCTGGTGGCCAGTGTCCCATACGATGCGGTCGCGCGGCGTTTCGAATGCGTAGTGGAGTGCGAGCGTGAGTTCGACGGCGCCGAGCGTCGAGGCGAGATGGCCGCCGACCTCGGACACGACGGACAGAATCTCCTCGCGCACTTCCTGCGCCAAGGCGGGGAGCTCTTCGACGGTAAGTTTTCTCAGGTCTGCGGGTTTGTCGATCGTATCTAAAAGTTTCGACATGGTGGGTTCAGCTCCTGACGTCCTTATCAAGGACTCTCCGCTTGCCGGCTGAGGACGCCTTGCCGACTGCCGGCTCGATCACCGCGCGCGCAATTGCGCGCAGCGGCTCTGCAGTTCTACCAAACGGCTCGAGTTCCTTCAAACATTGCCGCAAAAGCTCGCGCGCTCGGCTTTTCGCGGCGGTGATGCCGACAACCGCCGGATACGTCGCTTTCTTTATCTCCTTCCCGTTCGCGGGAATTTGGGAGACATCGGTAATATCGTCGGCGACTTGAAACGCAAGGCCGAAGAATTCGCCGTACCGGGCGACGCGCTTAAGATCCTTGGGCGCGGCGCCGCCGAGAATCGCTCCCGCGCGCGCCGCGGCGAGAATCAACGCGCCGGTCTTGCGCACATGAATATACTCGACCGTCGCGACGTCGGCCTCGCGTTCCTCCGCCTCGAGATCCATCGCCTGGCCGCCGACCATACCCGCGATCCCGGCGGCGCGTGCGATCTCGTGCGCCACCCTTAAAATCAATTTGCCGTCGGACGGCTGTGCGAGCGTGGGCTCGGTCATCACGTGGAACGCTTCGGTCAAGAGCGCGTCGCCCGCGAGCAGCGCGATGCCCTCGCCGTAAACCTTGTGCACCGTGGGCTCCCCGCGGCGCAACTCATCGTCGTCGAGCGCCGGCAGGTCGTCGTGGATGAGCGAGTACGTATGGATCATTTCCATGGCGATCGCGAAAGGCATCACGCTCTTCACGTCGGCGCCGAAGAGGTCGCCGCTCGCGAGCATCAAGATCGGCCGCAGGCGCTTGCCGCCGGAAAACAGCGCGTAGCGCATCGCTTTGTGAATAGCCTGCGATTGTCGGCCGGATTGCTTGAAGTGATGGTCCAGCGCGCGGTCGACGATTGCGCGGCGCTGTTTGAGATATTGTTCGACGGCGAAATCGCCCACGAGCCTACTCTTCGTTTTCGGAATCGCTCCAACGGTCGATAGCCCGCAGCTGGAGCTTGCCTTCCTTGTCCTTCATCAAGAGCTCGATCTTCTTCTCAACTTCGGTGAGCTTCTGATTGCAGAACTTCACCAGCCGGATACCGTCTTCGAACGCGGCGAGCGAATCTTCGAGCGACAGCTCGCCCGATTCGAGCCGCTCGACGACCTTCTCGAGCTCTTCCATCGCTGTTTCGAATTTTTGTTTTTCCGGCTCTTGAGCCATGCGCTGCACCTATTGTGAGTTGCGGCTCCGTCCCTGGAGCGCCAACAAATCAAGCGGATCGATACGCGCGCCGTCCAGGCGGGCGCCCCAATGAACGTGGGGACCGGTGACCCTCCCGGTCATTCCCGCAAGCCCGATCACGTCGCCCTTCCGGACCGACGCGCCGTTGGGCACGCGAAACTCCGAAAGGTGGAAATACATCGTATACAGTCCGCCGCCGTGATCCAAGACGAGGCTGTTGCCGCTGAAGAAAAAATTGTCTTCGAGCACGACGCGGCCGTCGTTGGCGGCGGCGACCGGCGCGCCGAGGACCGCTTTGAGATCGACCCCTTCGTGCGGCGCGCGCGCGAGGCCGTTGACGACGCGACGAAAGCCGAAGGCGGAATTCACCGTCACGGGGACGGGCGCTGCGAACGGCTCCTGCCACAGCCGTGTGGGGCTGCGGACCTTCCACAATGCCTTCAGCGTCGCCTGCTCTTTTTTTATGCGCTCCAGCGTCGCGGCGTCGAGCTGATCGAACGCCGGCGGGACGCTGATCTCCTCGCGCGGGAAGTCTCTTCGCCTCACCGTGATCGCGGCTGTGCGGCTCCAACCCTCGTCGGGGCTCCGGCCGGACAACACGATCTCGACCTTGCCCGGCTTCTCGTCCATGTCGATGCCGACGAGTGCCGCGTATGAGCCCGGCTCGGTCTGAAAAATCGGGATTTCCTCCGCGCCGCGGCGCGCTTTCAGCTCCGTGATCATCGGTCCGGAGATAACGATCTCGGCTACGCCGCCCTGAAAAACCTGCGTCGGCCGGACGACGATCAGAAGCTCCTCGGCGCAAGCCGCCGCGGGCCGGAGGAACACGAGCGCCGCGATCAGCCACGCGTAGATCATTCTTTTTCTTCGATGCGGCAGAGCGCCTTCCCTCGCGCGAACGTGATGCGCAGCCGCTCGCCGACGCTCACCGCCGCGCTATCTTTGACGATCGCGCCGTCCGGCACCGTGTGGACGATGCTATAGCCGCGGTCGAGCACCGCGAGCGGGCTGAGACCATTCAGGCGCTCGGAGCCGTGCGCCAAGCGCCGGCGAAAGCGAGCGAGATGGTCCTGGAAGCGGCGCGAGAGGCTCAGCGACAGATCGTCAAGGCGCTGCTGATTCTCGCGCAGACGCCGCGTCGGGTCGCCGAGACGTTTGGCGAGACCGGCGAGCGCGTCGCGTTCGACCGCGAGGCGCCCTTGCACACAGCGCAGGAACCGGTTCGCAAGCCCCTGGATCGCCTCGGCGAGATCTTCGCGGCGCGCGACGACCATCTCGGCGGCGGCGGTCGGCGTCGGCGCGCGGTGATCGGCGACGAAATCCGCGATCGTGAAATCGATCTCGTGCCCGACGGCGGAAATGACCGGAACGGGCGAGGCGTAGATCGCGCGCGCGACCGTCTCCTCGTTGAAAGCCCAGAGATCTTCGAGCGAGCCGCCGCCGCGGCCGACGATCATGACATCGACGAGACCGGAGCGCGAGAGATCGGCGATGCCTTCGGCGATTTCACCCGCCGCGCCGTCTCCCTGCACTTTCACTGGCCGCACGATCACGCGGCGCTCGGGAAAACGGTCGTTGAGAATGCGCAGCATGTCGCGCAGCGCCGCGCCGTGGAGCGACGTGACGATGCCGATCGAGCACGGCAGCACCGGCAACGGCCGCTTGCGCTCGGCCGCGAAGAGACCCTCCGCCGCGAGCCGCTGCTTCAGCTGCTCGAAGGCCAGGTAGAGCGCGCCTTTGCCGCGCGGCTCCATGATCTCGACATAAAGCTGCACGTCCCCGCGCGTCGCGTAGAGGCTCACCCGGCCGAAGCACAGCACTTCCATGCCGTCTTCCGGCGCGAACGCGAGGCCGTTCCCTTGGCGGCGGAACATGACCGCGCCGATCTGACTCTTGTCGTCTTTGAGCGTGAAGTAGAGATGGCCGGAAGGCGGAATGCGAAAGTTGGAGATCTCGCCCACGACCCAGACTTCGCCGGGTTCGCGCTCGAGCGAATTTTTGATCGACTGGGCAAGCTCGCTGACGGTGAGATAGGCGGGAATCTGATCGGCGAAAAGCGGCAGGTCGTTTTCCCGTTTCACCATACCGACACTATAAAGCAATTAGCCCTCCGAGGGGAGGGCTAATTGCGGCTGTAAAGAACGCGGCCCGGAAATCGCCCCGGGCAAGCGTCAGTCGGCTTTGTTGGTGAGGACGAGCTGCTTGAAGACGTCCCACCCCTTGAGCAATTCGAGCGCGCGCTTGAGCTGCGCGTCGTTTTCCGTGCCCTCCTGCGGCGGCGTCGGCTGTACGGTCCTGTTGTCCTCGTCGGGAACCTGCTCGGGCTTGGAGTTCTGTTCCGGCTGCTTCGGCAGCTCCGGCTTGAGGTTCGGGTTGCGCAGATGGCCGGGGAGATTCTCCTCGCGCAGCGTCGGGCGATTCTTATCCTCGACCTTGGTCTCGGGAATCACGATCGGATTCTCGATGACGATGTCGGGAACAATGCCCGTCGCCTGGATCGAGCGCCCCTTCGGCGTGAAGTAGCGCGCCGTCGTCAGGCGGAGCGCCGAGTTGTCGTCGAGCGGAAGAATCGTCTGCACCGATCCTTTGCCGAACGTCTTCGTGCCGAGAATGACGGCGCGCTTGTGGTCTTGGAGCGCGCCGGCGACGATCTCCGAGGCGCTCGCGCTGCCGCCGTTCACCAGGACGACGATCGGGAAATTGCTCCACGTGCCTTCTTTGTGGGCGAAGTATTTCTGCTTCTGGCTCTCGAGGCGGCCTTCGGTGTAGACGATCATGCCGGAGTCGAGGAACATATCCGAGACCCGCACCGCCTGCGTGAGCAGTCCGCCGGGATTGTTGCGGAGATCGAGGACCAGACCTTTGAGGCCGCCCTTCTCCTTGCTCAGCGTCTCAAGCGCTTTCTGAAGATCGCGGTCGGTGCGCTCCTGGAACTGCGCCAGGCGGACGTAGCCGTATCCTTCCTCGAGCACGCGGCTGCGCACGCTCTGCACGCGGATCGTGTCGCGCACGAGGTTGAAGTTCAAAAGCTCGGCGATGCCTTCGCGCTTGACAGAGATCGTGATCTTCGTGCCCTTGTTGCCGCGCATCTTCTTGACGGCGTCGACGAGCGTCATGTCTTTGGTGAACTCGTCTTCGATCTTGATGATCTGGTCCCCGGCCTTCACGCCCGCCTTGTAGGCCGGCGTGTCCTCGATCGGCGAGACGACGGTGAGCACGCCGTTCTTGATCGTGATCTCGATGCCGAGACCGCCGAATCTCCCCTGCGTGTCCATCTGCAGGTCTTTGTAGAGATCGGGCGTGAGAAACGCGCTGTGCGGATCGAGCGAGCTGAGCATGCCGTTGATCGCGCCGGTGATCAGGTCCTTCGAGGTGACCTCGTCGACGTAATTTTTCTTGACGATCGAGAGGATGCTCGTGAAGGTCTCGAGGTTCTCGTAGTCTTCGCGTGGTATCGCCGAAACGTTCGTAACTACCTGTCCGCTGAAGACGAAAACCAGCGTCAGGCAAAATAAAACCCAGATGAGCGACGACTTGTGGCGCGCGACCAACTTCATGGAACACTCCTAGCGAAAAAGATGTATCGATACTTTATCGCAAACAAAATAAAATTGCTAATCATTTTCTGAACCACGGTCCAGGGTCGACGGGCTTGCCGTCTTTGCGTATTTCGAAGTAGAGACGGCTGCCCGCCAGTGACTCGCTGTCGCCCACCTGGGCGATCGGCTCCCCCCTCCGCACCGGGTCGCCGGCCTTCTTCAAAAGCTCGGCTAAGTGCGCGTAAACAGTATAGTATCTCTCGCCGTGGTCGATGATCATCATCTTGCCATAGCCGGAAAACCGGTCGGCAAAGAGGACCTTTCCGGCCTCCACTGCCCTAACCTCCTCGCCTAGCGGCGCATCGATATCGATGCCCTTGCGGAAAACCTCGGCCGGAACCTCCGGGTGGCGCACCGCGCCGAAGCCGCTCGCCAGCGTTCCCTTGACCGGATAGTCGAGCCTCCCGCGAAGCGCTTCGAAGCCGGTTCCCGACGGCGCGGGCTTAGCGACGACCGCGCGGCGGTTCAGCTCGTCCATCATTTTTTGCAGCCGGAGCGCCGCCTGCTCCAACTCTTTCAACGCGCGCTGGTGGCTTTCCTTCTCGCGGCGCACCGAGGCGAGCAGCACTTCTTTTTTTCGCCGCTCCGCGCGAATCGCATCCTGAATCGCGGAGAGATTTTTTTTCTGCGTGCTCGCCGCAGCCCGCTTTTGTTCGAACTCTTCGGCGAGCGCTTTCTGCCGCGCGGATTCATCGCTCAGGCGCGCGATCTGCGCGCGGTCGTAGGCGAGCGTCGCCTCGAAATAACGCCGGCGCTGCAGCATTTCCGCGGCGCTGTCCGCACCGCTCAAGAGCACGAACGGGCCGGCGGAGCGCTGCGAGCGGTAGAGCGCCGCGGCGCGGCGGTTGATCCATTCCCGCCGCGCGGCGAGCGAGGTGTCGATCGTTCGAAGCTCCTCCTCCTTGCGCGCGAGATCGGCGAGAATCGTCTGCAGCAAAGTGTTGACGCGCTTGAGATCCCCGGTTTTCCGATCGAGCTCCGCGTCGATCTTCGCGAGGCTGCCTAAGACGGAGCCTTCCCTCTTTTGCGCCTGGCTGATGCCCTGGCGCTCGCGCTGCATCTTTTGTTTGACGCCTTCGAGCTCGCGCGCCGGCTCTGCAGCGTGCGCGAGCGCGCCCGCGAGCGCCAGGAGCGCAACGCATGCGGCGGTTTTCGTCATCGTCCGAGTTCCCGTCCGAGGGCGA
>Ga0075424_100001275_pt1 | contig 21890 bp, 18 predicted proteins | sample SoiMethybrSBSTD3_FD_75301 | JGI IMG/M metagenome (GOLD analysis project Ga0075424, IMG submission 75301) | Bulk soil microbial communities from a Populus tree surrounding site in Tennessee, USA - Soil MetaG P. TD hybrid SBSTD3 | ecosystem: Environmental > Terrestrial > Soil > Tree plantation... | reverse complement strand
AGTTCCAATCTCTACGAAGACGGTGAGATGCCGTTCATGCAGCGCCTGACCTGGACGGGCATCGCGCTCCATGCCGGCGTGCTGCCGGGGCGTCCGGCGTCGCATGGCTGCATTCGGCTACCTATGGCGTTTGCCCAGCAACTCTTCGACCTGACCGATTTGGGCATGCGCGTGCTGATCGTGCGCGACGACATGGGCCCGAGCGACATTACGCATCCGGCTCTCTTCAAGTCGAAGCTCGTCGGAAAAGAGCCGATCCCAGCCCGGCGCAGCGAGCATTCGGTCTCAAGCAAAGCGGCATCGGAGGCAAGGTTCGGGGCTTCCGAGCCGAACGCGAGGAGCGCACGATCTTGGCATACGCTGCAGTCGATCGGTGCCTCCCGCACGACAGAGCTTGAGGCGGCCAACGAAAAATTGCGCGACGCGCGCGCGGCCGCCACACGAGCCGCTTCCGAAGAGGCCGCGAGTACCCGTCTGCTGCGGGCTCGGGAGGCCAATCTTGCCAACGCCGAAACGGCTTTGGCGGAGGCAGAACGCCGGCTTGAGACAAGCACGGAAGTGCAAAGCAACGCACGGGCCGAAGCCGCGAAGGCCAAGGCGCTCGCGAGGGTCGACGAGCTGCGGGCGCAACTAGAAACCGCCAAACTTCAGGTTGAGGCCAAACGTGAGGTCGCCGAGCGTGCGACCGAAGCGGCCCGCGCCGCCACGGCAGCCCGGGACGGTGCCGCGGATGCGGCCGAGGCGGCGAAACGCAAGACTTTGCCGGTCTCCGTATTCATCAGTCGCAAGACCCAGAGGCTCTATGTCCGCAAGGGCAACACTCCCATCTACGAGGGCCCGGTCGAAATTCGCGAGGCGCAGAAGCCGATCGGCACGTTTGTCTATACCGCTGTTGAGCCGCGCGGCACGTCGGGTGATATGCGTTGGAGCGTGGTCGCCATGTACAGGACCCCGACGAACATCGAGCCAGTTTCGCAAACCCGCGATGGTCATGCGGCCGCAACCGATGTGGCCGCGGCGAAGGCAGCGCTTGACCGAGTTGGCTTTGCCCCCGAGGCGCTCGAGGCGATCTCGGAGATCGTGTGGCCGGGCTCGTCGCTGATCATCTCCGATGAGGGCCCAAGCCGGGAGACGGGTAAAGACACCGATTTCGTGGTCGTGATGAGCGGTGAACCGCAGGGTGCCCTGAAAATTCGCCAGCGGGAACCAAGGCCGATGGACTGGTTCGACCCGCCGCCCTTCCGCGGTTTGCGGTCGTTCTGGAACTGATCGCTGGCGCCTGCCGAGACGGCTTGGGTGGCTCAAGCCCTGTCTTTGCGGTGATTGGCGCGCCTTCTCACGGCTCCTTCGATCCCCGTGTTCTTCAACTGGGGACTAGTCGAGCGGTGTATCGACCAGCATGGCCTTAAGCCGTACGCACGGTGTGACCTGGTGGCGAAGGAGGCCAAAGCCAGCAAGGCGCAGCGGGCCGGGGCTGGCTGTCGCCGGTTCCATGTGCGGCCGGTCTCGCTTTCCCATGGGAAAGCGCACGCCGAACTGGGGATTGAGTTGGGCGAATTCATTCAGGCAAGCAAACTCGTCATCGGTCCCCATGCCGGCGCGGACATCGAGGGCGATGCCTTGCTGGTGCCGAGAGGTGCTTCGCTTGACGATGCGGCGACCTTTTTTCGTCTTGACCAGGCGCGGCCGGCCGGCACAGGGGCCCCTCTCGCCGTCGCAAACGCAAGCCTGCTCCTCGGCTGTACGATGGGCAGACGTGATGGTGACGTGGCCGTGCACCTCGACAAAGGCGCGCAGAAAACGCGCCGCGGCGACGGCAAAGGAGGGCGACAGGTGTTCGATATTCTTGTCTTCGTAGGTTTTGCAGTCGCGCGCCGATGTCCCAGCCCACTCACGTGGTAGGCCTTTGAGAAATTTCAGTGCGTGTGTCTGGGCCAGGGGCGCGGGTATGGCGCTTGCCGCATCCAGCGCTTGCGCAGGGCCAGCCCCCGAGGCTGTTAAAGCCACAAGCGCGAACAAGCACCTCGCAGTTGCCCCCGAAAACACGACCCCTCGTCAAACCCCGTGCCAAAACCCCGCTTGTGGACCACCCGTCCGAGATCGCCATTAAGCAAAAGCGCCGCCAACGGTTGGCAGTGCGCTTCCCAATACTCAACTTGATTTACTACAGGGCTGTCCTAGCGTCAAAATCGCTGGTTTGTTTTGCGAGGCTGGGCGTGGCAATGGGGCGTCAGTCAGAGAGCCCGCAGCCTTTGAACGTGGACGAAGCCGACGAGCGCGAACTGGCGAGGATCGCGTCCGCGCTCGCTGGAAACGGCCTTGATGGCGCGGATCATGTTGCGGTATGGCCCGCGCAAAAGACGGCCTGGGCAGGCGTTGCCGCAGGGGCACACTCTACCGCGAGAAAGTCGTCACGCTTTGCCAAGCCGGCACTCGGCGGCCCGCCTCATGCACTCGAGCGGGCACGATGGCCGCTTGGCGCGGCCATCCAGTCCCGACACGCTCGCAACGATGCAAGACCGACGGCTACTTCTTGGCTTCCGGCAAAGTGCGTATCTCTGCGTCTGACAACCGCAGCTTGATCGCGGCCAGCTGCTGGAATTTGTCAGGCGTGATGCTCACCACTTTGCTGCCGATGCCGAGTATTCGGCCGATGTCCACCTGGATCGACTGAACCTTGCCGTCCGGCCCCTTAACGACTTGGGCGACCTGACCGAGCGCCTTGTCGTCGGAACTGTAGACAGGCATGCCCACCTCAGCCATCAATTCCTGCACCTTTCCCTGCACCCTTTGGCCCAAGAGCGTAACAATGGTCGCGCAGGGTGGCGAGAGCGATGCCTTCTTCTGCATGACGCATTGTCCCACACGCTCAGCGTCGCCGCAGAGCGATTGCACTTCGTTCCAGCACATTTCGGTAATGTGCGTGGCGCCGCGTTGCACGGCGCTCGAGACGCGGTCCAACGTCGCCTGACACCCGCGACTGAATTGATCTTCGTGGGCCCGCATACACATCGCCAATCGGCCTGCGCCAGGAGAGACCCTGCCACAAAAATCCTCGATGTCGTCAGCGCAGGCACTCGCTACCGCTTCGATCCCTCGCACCATACGACTTCTGAAATCGAATTGTGTAGAGCCGCCCTGCTGGTCGTCCGGGACATTGGTATTGCGGTCGGTACCTTTCTCGACAGCGGAAGGTTCGCGACCTTCAGGACGCTGTGCCTCCTGGCTGAGTGTCGGCAGTGGTGCAAGTAGTAGCGCCGCCGCCATCAGAACGGCCTTTTTCATGCGAACTCTCCCATTTGGCATTTTCCCAGGGCAAGGCTCTCGTCCGGTTGGACGAGAGCTTATGGTTTCGTCGTTTGCTTAGGCCTTGATCCGGATCTAGCTGTTTCCTCCGAGGCGATCCCGGAACCGATTGAGAAGAGGAGCAAGATCATCCCGATTGCGCGCGCGGTCCGAAATCAGATCGCGCAGATCGTTGCGCCGCTCTATCCGGTCACGCAGAAGGTCGCGCAGATCATCACGCGTGCTAGCCCGATCGGAGATCAGATCGCGCAGATCATTGCGGCTCTCGATCCGGTCTCGCAGGAGGTCGCGCAGATCATCACGCGTTGCCAACCGGTCCAGCATAAGGTCGCGCAGGTCGTTGCGCCGCTGCATCCGGTCGCGCAAGAGGTCGCGCAAATCATCACGCGTGCCTGCTCGATCCGAGATCAGATCGCGCAGATCGCCGCGCCTTTCTATCCGGTCTCGCAGGAGGTCGCGCAGATCATCACGGGATCCCACCCGATCCGAGCTCAGGTCGCGCAAATCATTGCGGCTTTCCATCCTGTCTCGCAAGAGGTCGCGCAAGTCATCACGCGTTGCCACCCGGTCCAGGATCAGGTCACGCAGGTCGCCGCGCCGCTGCATCCGGTCGCGCAGAAGGTCGCGCAAATCATCACGCGTTGCCAACCGGTCCAGGATAAGGTCACGCAGGTCGTTGCGCCGCTCCATCCGGTCTCTGAGGAGATCGCGTAAATCATCCCGGGTGCCTGCCCGATCGGAAATCAGGTCGCGCAGATCGCCACGGCTATCGGCTCTATCGCCCAAAACCTCTCGCAACCCCTGGGCCGACGCAGCCGTCGTGGTCGCGAGTAGGGAGGCTGATGCGGCGAGGGCGAACGCAAGGGATGCGATAACGGATGCTCGCTTCATCGAGAGGCTCCTTTTCGTGAATCTTGCTGGTTTCGTGAGTTTTGCTGGACGGAATTGTTCAGTTCAGCTCCGAAGCTGCCCCGTGCAGCAGTCGATAGGCTAGGCTTCCGAGCAATGCCGGCAATGCGTGCAAACCCGGAAAGAGTGGGCGGCAGTCAATGCACTCGCTGTCAGCGAATGCCTTTAAATCGGGCTTGCGCGCGAGTTGGCGCTGCGCGCCCTTCTTGCTGCTCACCCAGAAACGGATTGTTCTTGGTGTTGTGGGAGGGCCGTTCTTGCGCGGCGCACAACAGCTTCTAGTTGCAAGTCACCAACCCAAATCACAGCTTTTGGGGCAAGCTTTGGCGGCACCTCTTGCTAGGCCTCCGCTTCCCCGGAAATAAAGCGAAGGCGTCCTCCTGCCGCGTTCTCGGGGTTGTTCGGTAGTGCCGGCTTCGCAGCCAGATGGCAGTCTCGGGAAAGCCGATGTGGTGAAGAGGAGAACGCCCAATGCATCGACTGATGTTTTTGGCACTCTTGATCGCAGTACCAGTTTTATGCCTTGGCGCCCAACCAGCGTCCGCCTGTTGGGGCTGGGGCTACGGCTCTGCTTGCGGATATTCCTCCTATCGCGCGGCTTATCGATATGCCTATGCCGGTTGGGGGTGGCGTGGCTGGGGTTGGCGCCGGGGTTGGCGTCGGTGGTAGGACGCGATGCAGTGGCCTCACGGTCCGCGGGCAGGCGAGATTGGTCGCGCTGTCCTGCAGACAACGGAAGGCACCGGTCGGATGCGCGTGGCCGGCGCCGTCGCCAATTTCACGAGCCGTCATCGCGAAGATCGGAGGATGACAATCGACCCGGCTTTATCGATGTCCGCAAGTGGTGAACGTATCGCGCGGCCGCCAGTTAAACTCGGTGTAATTTTGCTGCCAGCGATGCAGCCTCAGTCAAGCTCTATCGTGGAGTTCGCGACTTGAAAGTCTAGCGAGGAGATCCAGCATGTTGTTCGATGCTAGGCACCTCTGTTTCCTGCAGGGTGCAATTTTTTCTTTCACCGCCGTGCTCACTCTCAGCGGACTGCCGCAGATGAGCAATGCGCAGGTTTCCAAAGGCAATACGCAGGTCGCCAAAAATGTGAATGTTGCTAGCCTTGAGGGCTCGTGGAGTGGCGGCGGCACCGTCTCATTTGCCACGGGCGGAACCGAGCAGGCGAGGTGTAGGGCACACTTTAGTCGCGCAGGCGAACGCAGTTATAAGGTGAATGCCACATGCGCCACGGCCTCTGGTAGAGCTGCCCAAACCGCCACAGTGCGCCAGGTTGGCAATAACAGATACACCGGCAGTTTCTATAATAGCGAGTATTCGATCTCAGGCGTGATCGACGTCATCGTGCGCGGGTCGAGCCAGATCATACGACTGAATGCCGACAGCGCATCCGCGGTCTTGAATCTCAGTCGGTAGATAACTGCGCGGACGGGACGCGCGGCCAGGTTCTCGGTGCAGCACGCGTAGAGGGCGTTTTGTTTAGTGCCTTGCAAGCGGCGGCGGATTGAGTGCACGCAGTTCAGTGACGTAGCTGATGGGATATTGCGCTGTTATCAGGGGCGTCCGAAGGCCGACCGAACTGGCAATTTCGCTCGCAAAATTATTGCAGTTGTGCACGACCAGCTCATACTGCGTCCAGGTCTTGCGAAGGTCGCGGATCTCGCTTACGACCCGAAAATACGTAGCTCGGTCGAGAACAATGCGAAAGCGCGCGTCCGGTCGTCGTACGAGGTCTGAGCGGCTGACGCCAACCAAGCCTGTGACCGGCAGACCAAACTTGCTCCAATAGTCATCATCGGCGCTCTTCGGCATGAAGCCAACGACGACGGTCTGATGTTCCTGACCGCTTGCAGCAATGCTTCCAAGCGTGACGTAGGAGTGACCAAACCCACCGACCTCGTTGCGAGCCCGGAATTCTAAATAGAACGATCTTGCGTCGTCAGTCACCGCCAGGATGCGCGGCGGCGATGTAGGTTCATAGGTATCAGCTGCATCTGCAGCTGTGACCACAGGGAAAACGAGGCTTGCAAGGAGCCAAGCATTTGCGACGAGACGCGCCATGCCGAAACCCTGGCCGACGTTTGGTCCACGACCCAAGCCAATAGCTGATTCGCTCCCGAGGGCGGGGTGTTGTGCCGCAGCAACCACGCTAGAAGCCGAGTGGCTGTGACGCGTTGCTTGGCCAGCGGGCGATTGCCGTGCTCGAAAATACATACTCAGAACTTTGAATAGGGAACCTTCTGCGGAGTGCCAGAGCGCCCAGACGAGAACACTACCAGAAGGCGCAAACCATCTGGAGGACGCCATGACGAAAGTGTTGGTTCTCGTATTCTCTATGGCCCTATTCGGGGTTGTGCTGGCTCAGGAGGCATCGGCACTGCGCGGAGCTGGTATCCGTGCCGGAGGGGTCGGTGTCGGCGGCTATCGCGGTGCACTCCGCGCCCGAAACGTTGGTTATCGTGCGGGCGCATGGGGAGGACGACGTAATTGGCGGGGTGGTCGTGCGCTTGGGTACGGCGTCGGCCTGGGGGTGCTGGCTGGAGGCTATTACCCGTACTACGGCTATGGCTACTCCTCCTACGGCTATGGCGGTTATCCGGCCTACGCGGGTGGTTACGGGTACTCCAGCGGGATGGGAGAGTCCGGAACCACGACCGAGACCGTGGCAGCAACGGGTCCTGGCATGTGCGGGACCTATCTCTACTGGAAGGATGGCAAATGTAACGATGCCCGGTCGAAGTAGCGGGGGCTCGGAGCTTTCTGCCTTTAGGTGCCCCGCCGACTTGGACGGGGCACCTGACTGTGCCCAGTCGTTAAGCGCTCTCACGGCAACGTCCTTGCCACGCACGATTGTGCATGCGGTGATCGCCACACGCTGCGGACTTTTCAGCTATCCGTTCCGGGTTTTGTCCGACTGCTGCCGCCAAGGCTATGCCGTAATTTACTGGTGCCGGGTCTCGAGCGTGTGTCGGACGTCAATGGGTGTACTGCTAGGCTTGGCGCGCTACCCGCCGGTCGCTTTTTGCTCGCGTCCACGCCGTGCAGCCGCATCTCAAACCAATCGCTGAAGGGACGGCTGGCAATTGCCCTCGCGGCCGTGCGGGGCGCGCCTTATTTTTTGAGCAGGTCGGGATTTTCATAGACGTTGCCGACCACCTCGAGCTGTCGCGCGACGTCGGCCGAGCTATAGAACACGCGCAGCGCGTCCTCGCATTTGACGAGGCCGCCATTGCTGCCCTTTAAGATGTCCCCCTCATAGATGTCCCTGCCGTTTTTGTCCTGCAGGCCGGTGTATTCCATCAGGACGACATCGGGCTCTTTATTGGCGCTGTTAATCGCATAAAGGGGCATGCCGGCGGCGCTTTCCCAGGCGATAAAGCGCGGGTCATAGTTCATCTGCCGATTGACCGCTTCCCAGGCCCTGAACTTGATGTCTCGCATGCCTACGCAGCCATAAAGGCGCACACATCGTCGCGATGATGCCCCACAATTCCCTTTAAAGTTGCATATTTTATAGGGAATGCCGCATCTTACAACCGAGCGCCTCCGACCGGTTGCTGCTTTTTTCTCACCTCTCAGCCGCCCGGTGGGTCCCGCCCCGAAAACCGCGTCCCCCGCAACGCTGGCCGTCCCGGACCAGGGTGCCAGGCTTCGCACCCTGGCCCCCGCGGGCGTAGCGGATGCGAGCCGCGCGCGCCCCCCACGCTATTCGGCGGCCATGCGGATGGGCTGGGGTTTGAGCGCCAGACGCTGGCGTACCAAATCGATGTGTCCCCTGAGGTCATAGAGCTGATTTGAATAATAGGGCGGCACGCTTATGGCTCTCACATGGGAGTCGATGCGATCGAATTCCGCCAGCATGGCCTCGGCGTCGTGCTTTGCTGCGCCACTATCCAATCTGCGCTCCAGTGCCTTGAGCTGACGGTACCAATAAACCAGGCGCCGTCGCACCATCCAGACGTAAATGCCCGGCAGTGCGCGCGTCAGCGGCAGCAGCAACGCCAACATGCCGAGCATGCCGACGAGCGTCGTCCAATGCTCATTGATGAAGGCCGTGTAGGAGAAGGGCAGGCCGAGGCTGTAGGCCTTTGGCGCCAGGCTCTTCAGGACGACGGGCAACTCGCCGCTCTTGTACAGGACGCGGGCGGCGTTGGGCACCTCGAATTCGGGATCATTGGCGGTGGGGAACTCGCCGGCACGGTAGAACAGCACCGGGTCACCGTTCTTATCGAAGCCCGACTTCGGACTGTGCACCACGGCATGGGTGAGCAGCGAAATCAGCGCCGATTGCATATCGGGGCGAACGACCAGGGCAACCGCCGTCGATAGCAGCGTGATGTCCTCGGTGGGAACGAGGGGATCAAAATCTACCGCGCCCTGACGCAAAACGACCTTGGAAAGAGCCGGGAAGCGATTGGCGTAGGCCTCGGCCTCATGCGCAAAGTCCATCAGGCGAATATTGGGAATGCGCAGCAATTCTTGGATCTTGTCCGTATCGGCGGCCATGATGACGATGCCCGCATCGGCCGCACCCGACAGGAGGGGGCCGGCATCGGCGGGGAGATCCTGATCGATGAAGGTTGCGGTCTCCTTGTCGATCACCCCGTTCGCCTTCAACAATTGCCGGGTGACGCCGCGCGCGCCGCTATCGCGGGTGCCGATCATGACGCGCTTGCCCTTGAGATCGCGCAACGTCGCAATCGGTAAGTCACCGCGCGTGAACACCCAAATGGGCTCGTGGAAAAGGCGTCCGACCGAGAGAAGCTTGGAATATTCCGAGTGGCGGTCCTTCTGCTTCTCGGTGGCCAGACTGCCCTGCAGGCTGCCGACGAGGTCACCTTTGACAAAGCCCGCCGTGATCCCGGACTCATCATCGACGAGCGCGCGCAGTGTGACACGCCCCTCCAGCGGCCGTATGCTCGTGCGGCCCTCTTTGTCTTTAATGGGAGTGGTTTGCCGCACCACCACCTGCACGCCAAATTTGGCGAGAACCTCTTTGTAGCGTTGGGCCAGCTCCGCGTACTGGGCGTTACCGGCGGCGATCACGATCGTGCCGTTCTTGTCGAGCTGTTGCGCGTGGCTCATGACCACGAGCGTGATGGCCCCAAGCGCCGCAGCAAGCAGAGCGAGCACGCCTGTCTTGATCGGAAATGAGTCCATAGCACCCCCTCACACCGGCGACGCGCGGATCCCCGAGCGCGCAGATATACCCCGAGTTGAGGCAAGAAACGCAGTTGGCGGCCCCATGTCCAGCACCATTTTTGCTATTCGGCAATTCTTATGGGGCGCAGCGAACGCTCCCACACGCTGGTGTCGCTGCCCCTGCCCCTTACGCTCAATTGTGAGACAAGCCAGTCGCCTCTGCGGCGAAGCCTGGCCGGCGTGGACCGAGGCCAGTTTTTGAAGCGTGTGGGAGCTCGCCGCGGCGTGAGATGCAAAAAAGCTAGGAGATGGCCGGCAACGGCAGACACGCGAAACCGCGAGCCGCAACACGCCGACCGGCAACGCCACCACACACGCGAACGTCCCAGTCATTCCCTGCAGGCCATCGTGACGACACATTGGCTCCAGGCGGGTCGAAGTGATTCGTGCCAAGATCCAGCGCGTCGAGGGCCGCCCGCGAGCCTCTGGTGCGCGCCGGCCGCAGGCCCGCCATAAACTGCCGCGCCGGCCCGGGCGAGCTCAGCGCAGCCCTTGACCCAGATTGGAATGCAGCTTTGCCTCGAACGCATCGCGGGCACACGAGTAGGGCACAGGGGACTTTTCAGAAGACGTCTTGCTTGGAGGGCGGATGCGGCGTTCCAGACGCAACCTGGCAATGATCCTGGCTGCGCTTGCGCTGACCCATGCGGCCCTCGCTCAAGGCCAGGTTCCGAGCCAGGCGCCGCCGACGACCGAGCCCCCGGCCGAGCCGGGGACCGAGGCCCCCCAAGTCCCAGCCCCGACCGCCCCGGTGTTGCCGAAGCTGGAGGTGGTCGTGCCGAAGAAGAAGGCGGCGCGGCCGCCGTCGGCGGCGCCCAAAGCTCCACCGGCGGCGGCGGCGCCCGTGGTTGCCCCGCCGCCGCAGGTCACCGCGCCCCTCGCGTCAACGCCGGCCCCCGTTAGCAACGTCGAGGTGCGCATGTCTCCCGTCGGCGGGAGCGAGCTGCCGATCGACAAGGTGCCGGCCGGGATCAGCATCGTTCCCTCCCGAGACATCGAGCGCACCGGCTCAGCCTCCATTACCGAGGCGATCAACACCTACGTTCCCGGCGCCACGATCAACGAAGCGCTGGGCAATCCCCTTGCCACGGATCTGCAATATCGCGGCTTTAGCGCCTCGCCGCTCAACGGCACGCCGCAAGGGCTCGCCATCTACCAGAACGGCGTGCGCATGAACGAGGTATTCGGTGATGCGATGAACTGGGATTTAATCCCCCAGATCGCCATCGCCGACATCGTCATGATGAGCAACAATCCGGTGTTCGGCCTCAATGCGTTGGGTGGCGCCGTCAACATCATTATGAAGGATGGGTTCAGCTTTCAGGGGGCGACCATCGACAGCCGGATCGGCTCCTTCGGACACGCCGAGATTGCTGCTCAGGCGGGGCAGCGTTGGGGGAACTGGGCCACTTACGTCGCGGCCGAGTGGATCGATGAAAACGGCTGGCGTGATCGCTCTCCCGCCACCGCCAAGCGGGCCTACGGGGACCTGGGCGTCAAGGGCTCGGGTACCGAGGTTCATCTCAACTATACCTTTGCCAATACGTCTCTTGGTGTGGTGGGGCCAACGCCGTTGCAACTCCTCGACGAGCGGCGCGCCAATGTCTTCACCTCGCCGCAGTCTTTCGACAATCGCATGCAGATGGTGAACCTGACAGGCTCGGTTTCGGTCACCGATACCCTGAAGTTGTCGGGCAACACCTATTATCGTGGCTTCAGTCAGAGGCGGCCCGACGGCAACGTCTCCGAAGCGATTGCCTGCGACCCCGCGGGTCCGAACACGGGCCTCCTCTGTTTTGAGGAGGCGGATGATCTGCTGTTCGGCCGGCGGGCCAATGGTGCGGTTGTCAACGTGCCGATCGCCGGTCTGCCCAACGGCGCCGACAGCGTGCTCGGCGGCAACGACCGGGTCAGCGTGGACTCCTTCTCCTACGGCGGCACCCTGCAGGCGACCAGCAAAGCGCCTCTTTTCAACCGGCCCAATCAATTCTTGCTCGGCGCCAGTCTCGATCTGGGCCAGGCGCGGGCGAAGTCGCAAAGCGAGCTCGGCACGATCGATCCCAGGACATTAGCAGTCTCGGGGCTTGGCATCATCATCGACCAGTCCCTCAACCCCGGCCTCGATGCCGGCGATGTCGAGGTGACGCCCGTCGATGTCTTGGTTCGCACCCAGTATTTCGGACTTTATTTTTTGAACACGCTCGATGTCACCGAGCGCTTGGCGCTGACGGCTGGCGGTCGCTACAACCTCGCCAACATCAAGCTCGAGGACCAGCGCGGGGATGATCTCAACGGCGATCATACCTTCCAGCGCTTCAACCCCATGCTGGGGGCGACCTACAAGCTATCGCCGCAGCTGACGGCCTACGCCGGCTATTCCGAATCGAACCGGGCACCCACCCCGGCCGAGCTCGCCTGCGCCGATCCGCAGCGGCCCTGCCTGCTCGAGAACTTTCTGGTCTCCGATCCACCCCTGCAGCAGGTGGTGGGGAGGACCATCGAGGCGGGCTTGAGAGGCCAAATTGCCACCGGCTATGCGGGGCGGGATGCCTTGGGGGCAGCGCGAAGCAACACGCTCTCCTGGAGCCTCGGCTATTTCCGCACGCTCGTCAGCAACGACATCCTCACGGTGGCGAGCCCGATCCAGGGCCGCGGCTTTTTTATCAATGGAGGCGATACGCTGCGCGAGGGTCTGGAAGCGGCGCTCAACTATCGCTCCGATCGATTGTTCTTCTATGCGACCTATGCCTTCGTCAATGCCACCTTCCGCGACGCCCTTGAGATTGCATCGCCCAATGCGCCCGTCGGGGTCCCCTGCAGTTCCTTCGTGCCCGATGACCCGGAGGACCAGCCGCCGAACTGCGCCAGGGTGCGGCCGGGCGACCACCTTCCCAGCATCCCCAGCCACCGCTTCAAGCTCGGTTTTGACTATTGGCTGACGCCGCAGTGGCGGCTGGGGGCGGACCTGATTGCCGTGTCGAGCCAGTTCTTCCGCGGTGATGAAGGCAACGACGATCGACCGCTGCCGGGCTACGCCGTCGTCAATCTGCGCACCGGCTATAAGCTCAGCGATAGTGTCGAGGTTTATGGCCTGGTGAAAAACCTTTTCAATACGGATTACTCGACGTTTGGCACCTACTTCGACACGGGAGCCCTGCGCACGGTGGCGGGCGACCCCGTGGGGGTGGGGCGCAACGCGACCGTACTGGAAAATCCACGCACCATCACGCCCGCCGCCCCGCTCGCCATTTACGGCGGCGTCAAAATGAAATTCTAGGGGATCGACAGTACCTCCGGTCCCAGGTTCACCCCGCCTTGCGCCGCCAGGCCAGATCGCGGCGGCGCGCGCTGGGCAGGTTCGCAGGCGCGAACGGCCGTCAGGATTTGCCCGGCGAGCGGCCCTGCGGCTAGGCTGTTAACCCCGCCGGCGCGGAGCAAGGCTCAGGGTATGGATGCTTGCCTGCGCGGCGCGGTGCGGGCCAAACGCCAAAAAGGGAAATTTGCGACATGCACGCCAAGCCAGTTCCGCGCCTCCTGGTGGTTGCGGCCGTGCTCGGTGCCTTGTGGACATTGCCCGCCAGTGCGAGCGAGCCCTTTCCCACGGGGCCGATCAAAATCATTGTGCCCAATCCGGCCGGCGGCACGGCCGACATACTGCCCCGTATTATCGCCGACGCCTTGGCCAGCGTTTGGAAACAGCCAGTCGTCGTTGAAAACCGGGCCGGGGCCGCCGGCAATATCGGCGCCGAAGCCTTCGCGCGCGCAGCGGCGGACGGTTACACCCTGTTGGCCTCGCCCCCGACCACCCTGGCAATCAATCATTTGCTTTATAGGAAGCTTGGCTACGACCCGACCAAATTCAAACCCATTACGATCTTGGCGAGCTCGCCCAATGTGCTGATCGCGAGCCCGAAGCTCGGCGCTGCCACGGTGGGCGAGCTGATCGAGAAGGCCAAGGCCGACCCCGGCGGCATTGCCTACGGCTCGCAGGGCATCGGCGCGACGTCACACCTGACCACCGCGCTGTTCGAGACCATGGCGGGGGTCAAGTTTACGCACGTCCCCTACCGGGGCACGGCTCCGGCCATGAACGATCTGCTCGGTGGGCATATCCTCTTCATGTTCGACAATTTGGCCTCATCGTTGCCACAGCACATGGCGGGCGCGCTCCGGATCCTCGCCGTCTGCACGCCTGAGCGTTCGCCTTACTTGCCCGCTGTCCCGACCATGGCGGAGGCGGGCTTGCCGGGGTTTTTATCATTGGCCTGGTTCGGCTTGGTCGCACCGGCTGGGACCGACGATGTGATCGTGGCGCAGATCCATAAGGAAGTCGTTGCGGTGTTGCGACGCGAGGATGTGGCGCACAAATTCCGGGCCTACGGGGCCGAGCCGATTGGCAACTCTCCGCCGGAGATGGCGGCATTCCTGGAACGGGAGCGGGCGCTTTGGGGTGGTGTGATAGAACAAGCCAAACTGAAGGCTTCCGAGTAGGTGGTTCCGACGCATCGATGGTTCTGTCATGACCAAACAGCGGCTGCGTGTGGCGATTGTCGGCGGCGGCATCGGCGGCGTCGCGGCCGCCCATGCCCTGCGACAGCAAGGCATCGGTGTTGAGCTCTATGAGCAAGCGCCGGCGCTGACCGAGGTCGGCGCCGGCGTGGCGCTGCAGCCCAACGGCATTCGCATGCTGCGCCAGCTCGGACTTGGAAGCGACCTCCTGCGATGGGGTGCGCGCTGGTCCGATCCGCAGTTTCGTCGCGCCGACGGCAGCTATATCGCCTCGATGTGGCCACCCGAACTCGGCGACGCGATCGAGTTCTATGGCCTGCATCGCGCCGATTTGCTGGCGATGTTCGTGGACCGGCTGCCTGGAGACACCATCGCCACCGACCACAAATGCGTCGCCTTCGAGCAGGACGAACAGGAAGCATCACTCAGCTTCGCCAATGGCCGCCGCGCCAGCGCCGACGTCGTCGTGGCGGCCGACGGCATTCATTCCAAGCTTCAGGCCTACGTGGTGGCTCCATCCGCGCCGCTGCCCTCGGGCTCGGTCGCCTATCGCGGTCTCATTCCCGCGGCAAGCGTGTCCTGGCCCCCTGGCGCCATGCGCAATTGGCTGGGCCCGGGCAAGCATTTTCTGGTCTATCCCGTGCGCGCCGGCGAGCTCATCAACTACGTCGGTTTTGTGCGCACAGACGAGGAGGCGCGCGAATCCTGGTCGGCGGCGGGCGATCCTGCCGCTCTCGGGGAGGCGTTTGCGGGCTGGGATCCAATGGTTGCGGCCATCACCGCGCATGCCCGCCTGACGTTTCGCTGGGGGTTATACGACCGCGAGCCGCTGACGGCCTGGACGGCGGGCCGCCTGACACTGCTCGGGGATGCGGCCCATCCCATGCTGCCGCACGTAGGTCAGGGTGCGAACCAGGCCATCGAAGATGCCGTCGCCCTGGCGGCGGTGTTGGCGCGTGCCGACCGCGCCTCGGCGCCGCGCGCGCTGCGCATTTATGAGGCGGTGCGCCGCGAACGGACGGCGCGCGTCCAGCGCAGCGCACGTGTCAACGGTCAGCGCTATGATGCCGGGCGCGGCGAGCTCGGCGACCGCGATCAACACCTTGCGGCGCAAGCGCAGGAGCGCGCCTGGATCTGGAACTACGATGCAGGGTTCGAAGCCGCCGCGGCTGCCGCCGCGCTGTGACCACCTCTCGTTAAGTCACTTGGGTCAGCGGGGAGGCCGCGCCAGGGCGCGGCCTCCAAAGCGTCTACCAGCCGCGCCGGCAGGCCCGGTAGCGGTGCCACCAGTAAGGGCTGCCGGTGACCAGGGCGCGATGGCGCAGCCAGCCGCAACCGTCGCCATAGCCGTAGGAATAAATCGGTGCGCCGATGAAGAACCCACGCCGGTGGAAGTGACCGAACCGGTGGTGATGATGGTGACGAGAATGTCGCCATCCCACCGTACTGACGAGGTTGGTCGTGGTTTTGCCGAAGTGGGGCTGCACGGCCGCGGATGCCTGCGGCGCAGAACCTGTCAAGGCGGCCATGATAAGCGCTGACGCTACGAGGACAGCTTTGAGCATTTGATGCCTCTCACAGTGTCCCGAGCGCGATCCGTCCCGGTAACGTGGGCGAGCGGGGCGATCCGTCGCCTGCGCCAGACTTTTTCTGTCGCGCCAAACGGTCATGTGCATGACCATGGACCGGCGCAAACGACGGACATGCCGTCGTCTGAGGGTCGCACTGCCGAGGCTCGCCCGCGCTAACCGGCGCCGGCAAGCGGAGGAGGAGAGGGGCGGGCATGATGAGGGCGCAGGTCGCCATGGCGTCGGTTCGCATTGCCGACCGCGCCCAGTTCTGGCGACTTGGGCGGAGGGCGCAATTGGATCCCGTGGTTTGGGGGCGGGGTGGACGGGGCTGGCGGCCGGCATTGTCAGCGATTTGTGATTTGGCCTGGCGGCGCGGGCCGCCCACCATTTGCCGAGAGCTGCCAGCGAAAGGACGTCCCAATGCGCCTTCTCCGTTTGCTCGTTGCCGCGAGCCTCGCCATGCCGCTGTTGCCGCGTGCCTTGGCTTTGGCCCAGGCGCCGCCCGCGGCGCCGGCCGCGCCTCCCACCTTTGCCACCACCAAGGTTGAGGGCAACGATAACGTCTACATCTTTCGCTACCAAGGCCACCAGGCCATGTTTGTGGTGACGTCTGACGGCGTCATCGCCACCGATCCCATTGGTCTCGGCCGTCCCCAGGCGGTCACGACCTATATCGATGAAATCAAGAAGGTCACCAGCCAGCCGATCAAGTACGTCATCTATAGCCACAACCACTACGATCACATCACGGGTGGGCAACCCTTCAAGGACCTCGGTGCGCGCTTCATCGCCCATAAGAACGCCAAGGCCCAACTCGAGCGGTTGCAGCCGCCCAATATTGTCATGCCCGACGAACTGGTCGATCAGCAGCGCACCCTGACCCTGGGCGATACCACGCTCGAGTTGCTCTATGTTGGACGCAACCATTCGGACAACTCGCTGGTCATGCGGCTGCCGAAAGAAAAACTCATCTTTGCGGTGGATTTCGTTCCCATCCAAGCCGTGTTCTGGCGCAGCATGCCCGACAGCTGGCTCGACGAGTGGGAGACCTCGCTCAAACGCGTGCTGGCGCTGGAGTGGGACAGACTGATCCCCGGTCACCCCGGACCCGGCGGCCGTCTCGGCAATAAGCAGGACGTCGAGAATCTCCTGCAATACATGAGCGACCTCGCCGCCGTCGTGAAGACGGCTGCCGATGAGGGCAAGTGCTATGACACCGCCATGAAGGAGGTGAAGCTGCCGAAGTACGAGGCGTGGGGGAACTATGCCGCTTGGTTCCCCGGTAACGTCGAGCGCTATTGTTTTCTCTACCGCAGCGGTTTTTAAAGGCACACCCCCCGGCGCTCAGCGCTCGGCGAGTGCCAGCTTGGCGCCAAGTGCGGCAAAGCCACCCGCGAAGGTGCGACGCATCCAGGTCAGCACCCGCGGGCGCGCAATGACATGCTTGCGCACCGAGGCGGCAAACACGCCATAGCCCACGAACACGACGAACGTGAGCAGCATGAAGATTGCACTCAGACCCAGCATATGCGCGAGCGGTTGGGGTTCGTTCGCCTGCACGAATTGCGGCAGGAAGGCGAGAAAGAAGATCGACAGCTTGGGGTTGAGAAGGTTGACGAGGATGGCGGAGGTAATGACTTGGGTTGCCGAGCGCGCGCCGAGCTCCGTTTCAACCTTGAGGGCGCCCTGCTCGTTCAGCGTACTCCAGGCCATGTAGATGAGATAGGCCACGCCCAGGTATTTGAGAATCTGAAAGGCTAGCGCGCTGGTGTGCATAAGCGCGGCCAAGCCCATGCCGGCGGCCAGCATGTGCGGAACGATGCCGAGCGTACAACCAAAGGCGGCGATGATGCTGGCGCGCCAACCGCGCGAGAGGCCGGCCGCCAGCGTGAAGAGAACGCCGATGCCCGGTGAAATCACAACAATCAACGAGGTGATGAGAAAATCGATGCTCATGGCCTCGCACTCCCAAGCCAAAATGTCTTGCGGGCCGCAAGCATGTCTCGCCGCGGCAAGACCTGGCAAGGGCCGAGGTCGGCTTAGCTAGGGCCGCTTGCCTCGGCTCTTCGCCAATCCCCTGCGCGGCAGGCCGCGGCCGCCGGGGAAACTATGACCCAAACGCAACAAGGCCGCGAAAAACCAACGCCAGCTGCAATCGCTGGCTTGCGTCCGGCGCCCGTCGGCTAGGATCCTGCCGTCATCAGGGGGAACGGGGGAACGAGCACAATGCCCGGGCGAAGTGTGTGCGTCTCGGCGCCGAGCGCGCGAGCGATTGGTGCTGTCAGGCCGGAGCGCGCCCGCGGATGGTCCACCAGGTCCCGTTTTGCGCGATCGCTAGGGGCCCATCTCAGCCTTACGCGATCTGCGCTTTGCCTCTTGGTGCTTTGCATGGGCTGTGCACGCGCTGCGGCCGGTTGCGTCGATCCGGCAACGCTCACCCATTCCATCGTCAGTATCACCCGGCATTTTAGTGAGGAGGAGCGCAAGGCAGAGGCCGGTCTGCTCGGCATACGCGGCACGGGCTGGTTCCTGTCGCCAACTTCGATGGCGACGGCCGGGCATGTGGCTGAGGCGATGCGGCTCACGTCCCAGGATTGGAAGGAAATCGAGATCTTGGACGCCGACAATGTCCATTCGATTGCGGTTCGCGTCCAGCAACTGGCCGGGTCGCACGCGGAGAAGATTGCCGTGCTCGAATTGCAGCGCGCCTTTGCGGGGGGGCGCAGCTTGAAGATCAGGACGGAGCCGCTGGTGCCCGAGGAACCCTTGGTGAGCCTCGGCTATCCCAAAAATCGCCTGCGCTTTGCCGGCGGGCGATTTGTCGAATACGGCGGCGGCGATAAGTTCGCGGGCACCGCCTTGCTCGAGTTGTACGACGGGGACGATCGCCTTGTGCTCGATCACGGTGCCTCTGGCGCCCCAGTGCTCGACTGCGAGGGCCGCGTCGTTGCCCTTGTCAGCAACCTCTTTACGCAAACGATGCGCTTTTTTTCCGACGCGGTGCGGATCTCAACGGCCTGGGGCAGCGCCAACGTCGTTTCCGTGCCTATCCAAGCCCTGCAGGGTGCGCGCAGCGAATAGCTGCAGGTCCACACTGCGACGGTGGCCGCCGCTTTGTGCGGCGCGGCCCGCCTCAAAACGGCTTATTGTACAAGCCAGGGTTGGTCTTCACCACGCGCCGGCAGGTGTCCTTCCATTCGCGCTTTGACATCTGCGTGGAGCGATCCCAGCTGGCGAGACAGCGTGCCATCGGCGTGGTCGCGCGCACCCGTTCGACGCTGCGCTGGGCAGGGCTCGCAGGGCTAAGGCGCGTGGCCTGGGCAGGCTCCGCGCGGACGACGCCGACGAGCGGCAAGGTGAGGCCCGCAATCAGCACGCTTGCACCGAGAGCCCGGCAAATCTGCAAACTTGGGGGCGACATTCGTCCATCCTGTCTCAGGGGCGTTGCGGCACAGCTATGCTCGCTTGGCGACCGCATAGGCGGAATCGGCACAAACCCGCGGGCGGCCCGCCTCCCCCACCTAAGGGGAAGTACGCCGCCCCTGCTGCACGACGCGCAAGACCACTCAGCAATATGGTGAATCGTTTTTTCCGCCGGCGAGGGGTGCCGGCGCACGCTCAAGGCTTATTGCCTTATCGCAGCTTTCGCCGAGGCCGGCGGCAGGGACATCAGGCAGACCACAAGCCCCGCCTCCACGTCAGGGCATTCCCCGATTGTCGAATGGGGCCAAGGCGCACAGACAAATGAGCGTTCTGCGGCGCGCGCGGCAGACAGACGTAAGGCGACCCCGCAATGCCCACCCTCAGGTCCCCGAATGCGGGTCCGAGCCCCGCCAGCATCCCCGCCCGGGCCCCCATTTTTTGGCTCGCCGCCCTGGCGCTGCTCATCACCGCGGCCGTGCTGTTGCGGGAGGTGCTGTTGCCCTTCGTCGCCGGAGGGGTGCTCGCCTACCTGCTCGATCCGCTCGTCAATCGGCTCGAGCGCATCGGCATGAACCGGGTGGTCGCCACGCTGTTTATTCTCGTGGTGTTCTTTGCCGGCCTGATTTTGCTCGTGCTGCTGGCGCTGCCGGTCATTACCACCGAGATCGCGATTTTGATCGACAAGCTCCCAGGCTATATCCGGCGCCTGCAGGCCGTGGCCGTCGACCCAAGCCATCCCTCGATGAGCAAGATGATCGCTATGGGAATGGAGGAGGCCGAGCGGTCGAGCGGCGAGCTTGCGAGCCTCGGCGCTGGTTGGGTCGCGGAAGCCCTGCGCGACGTGTGGTCGGACGGCAGAATGCTGCTTTCCATTTTTTCGCTGTTGGTGGTGACACCCATCATCACCGCCTATCTGGTCTACGATTGGAACCGAATTGTCTCGGCGCTGGATAATCTCGTGCCGGTCGACCAGCGCAGCACGGTCAGGGCCTTGGCGCGTGAGATCGATACAACGATCGGCGGCTTCCTGCGCGGACAGGGCACGATCTGTCTGATGCTCGGCCTCTATTATGCGCTCGCCCTGCGCGCCATTGGCTTAAACCATGCCCCGCTGATCGGCATCACCGCAGGTCTTCTTGGCTTCGTTCCCTATTTGGGTTCGTTCACTGGGCTCGCATTGTCGCTCGCCGTCGCCCTCGCGCAATTCGGCCTCGTCTGGTCGCCGCTGCTCTTGATTCTCGGGATCTTCCTCGTCGGGCAGGGCCTGTCCGACTACGTGCTGGCACCCTATTTCGTGGGCAACAGGGTGCACCTCAATCCGGTCTGGCTGATGTTTGCCCTGTTTTCCTTTGGTTATGTGTTTGGCTTGATCGGTCTCCTGATCGCGGTCCCCCTCGCTGCCGCGATGGGTGTGCTTGTGCGCTTCGCGCTGCGCCACAGCCGAGGCCGTGCCAGCGATGCACCGAGCGCGGAAGAATTGCGCGCTCCCGTGGACCTCGACAATACGAGCGGGCCAGCGATCCCGGCCGTGGAAGGCCGGCAGCGTTGAGGCTTGAGCCTGCGGCGGTCCCTGCATGGCCTTTTGGCCCTGGCGGGCTCGGTTGGAACGCGAAGGGGCTAGCGCGCCATGCGCGGCGGGGACTAGAATTCGGCCCCACGGCAAGCTGGCGAGCACCTGAGATGGACCGGGCGGCAGAGATCGACATCCTCAAAAAGCTGCTGCACTACATCGACAGCAACACCACCGCCATGGCGGAGGCGCCATGGCAAAACGATGTCACAGCCTACACCTGCCCGGAGCGCCACAAGCGCGAAGAAGAGGTTTTGCTCCGCAAGCGCCCCTTGCTGATGGGGCTCTCCAGCGACTGGCCGAAGCCCGGAGCTTACCGTACCGACGATTTCGCCGGGGTGCCGATCCTGATCGTGCGCGGTAGCGACGGCAAGCTGCGCGCCTTTCTCAATGTCTGCCGGCATCGGGGCGCCAAGGTGGCGCAGGGCTCAGGCAGTGCCGGCGCGTTCACCTGTCCCTATCACGGCTGGACCTACGGCAACGACGGCAGGCTGCGCGGGTTGCCCGAGGAGGCGGCATCGTTTCCGGGCGTGCGCGCAGAGCGGCATGGCTTGACCCCCCTACCCCTTGCCGAGAAATACGGCATGGTCTGGGTCCTGCCCAGCGCGGCAAGCGAGCGGGGCACCGATCTCGACATCGATCCATGGCTTGACGGGCTAGGTGCGGATCTCGCCGCCTGGAAACTCGAGACCTACCATTTCCACGATCGCCACGTGCAGCACGAGGAGATGAACTGGAAGCTGCTGGTCGACACGTTTCACGAGGGTTATCATTTCGGCTTCCTGCACAAGGAGAGCCTGCGCGACATCCTGGTGCACAACGTTGGTGACTTCACCCCGTTTGGTCCGAACTTCCGCCTGGTTTACGGGCGTACCAAGCTCGACCGCCTGAAAGCCATGCCGGAGAGCGAATGGGACCTGATGTGGAACACGACCATCGTCTATTCGATGTTCGCCAACACGATCTTCTCCCCCCAGGGCGATCACATGGAGATCTTCCGCATCTTTCCGGTGGATGGCCGTACCGATCGCGCGGTGATGGAGACCTCGCTCTATATTCCAAGGCCGGTCGAGACGGCAGATGAGAAGCGGCACTGGGATGCCAATCTGGCGCTCGCCATCAAGGTGATCACCACCGAGGATTTTCCGGCTGGCCGTACCATGCAGTTGGGGTTCAGTTCGGGCGCCCAAAGCCACGTCATCTATGGCCGCAACGAGCCGGCGCTGGCGCACTACCATAAATCGATCCGGCGCGCGTTGGGCTTGCCGGTTGAGGAGGTCCCGCGCGCGGCGGCGGAGTGACTAGATGCCGTAATGGGCCCGGCCCCTGAGCTTAAGGGAAAGGTGGCTGTCTCCCGGTAAGTGATGGTGAACGGGGTCCCTGGATGTTTGTG
>Ga0075424_100001272_pt1 | contig 21897 bp, 20 predicted proteins | sample SoiMethybrSBSTD3_FD_75301 | JGI IMG/M metagenome (GOLD analysis project Ga0075424, IMG submission 75301) | Bulk soil microbial communities from a Populus tree surrounding site in Tennessee, USA - Soil MetaG P. TD hybrid SBSTD3 | ecosystem: Environmental > Terrestrial > Soil > Tree plantation... | reverse complement strand
CTCCGCCACCGCCTACTGGATCGGCTTCTGCGTCATCCTGGCGCTGTTGATCATGGCGCCGCTGGTGCTGCCCGAGTTCTGGCGCCGCTTCGTCACGGAGATCCTGATCTGGGGCCTGCTCGCGATGTCCTCGGACATCCTGATCGGTTACACGGGCATGATCTCCTTCGGTCACTCCGTCTTCTTCGGGCTCGGCATGTACTGCGCAGCCGCGGCGCTCCTGACCGTCAAGCCGCCCAACCTCTGGCTCGCCCTCCTCTACGGGCTGGCCGGCGCCGCCGCGGTGGCGACCTTCGTCGCGTACTTCGCCACGCGCTTGCGGGAGATCTACTTCTCCATCACCACGCTCGTCTTCTCGCAGATCTTCTACGTCATCATCTTCACGTGGACGGAGGTGACGGGCGGCGAGAACGGCCTCGCCTTCAGCCAGCCGCCGCTCTCCATCCCCAGCCTCTGGTCGGGGCGATTCACCCCGGTGACGCTGCACTGGTTCGTGCTGGCCGTGGTCACCATCTCGTTCCTCCTGCTCCGGCGCGTGACCCAGTCGCCCTTCGGCATGGTGCTCCAGGCCATCCGCGAGAACGAGCCCCGCGCCCGCGCCATCGGCTACTCCGTCGAGCGGTACAAGATCGTGGCCGTCATGCTCTCCGGGCTCTTCGCGGGCCTGGCGGGAGTGCTCTACGCGATCCAGAACAAGTTCGCCGCGCCCGACTTCGTCTTCTTCCTCGTCTCGGGCGAGGTGGTGATCTTCAACGTCATGGGCGGCGTAGGCACCCTGGTGGGGCCCCTCGCGGGCGCGGCCTTCTTCCTGCTCCTCCGCGAAGGGTTCTCGCGCTACTTCACCGAGTACTACCTGATTCCCGTGGGCATCATCTTCACGGCCATGGTCATCTTCATGCCCCAGGGCCTGCTCGGCTTCGCCAAGCGCCGACTGAACCAGTAGGCGCTCAGGCGCCGGTGCTGCCGAAGCCGCCCATCCCGCGCTCCGACTCGGGAAGGCGGTCCACCTCCACCAGCTTGACCTCCGCCACCGGCTGCACCACGAGCTGAGCGATGCGCTCGCCCCGCGCGAGGTCGACGGGCTCGGCGCCGTGGTTGATGAGGAGCACCTTGAGCTCGCCGCGATAGCCGGAGTCGATGAGGCCAGGCGCGTTGAGCACGGTGACGCCCTTCTGCATGGCGAGGCCCGAACGCGGCAGCACGAGCCCCGCGTGCCCCGGGGGAATGGCCACGGCGAGACCGGTCGGCACGAGGCGCCGCTCTCCCGGCTCGAGCCGCGCGCTCTCGGACGCGCGCAGATCGAGGCCGGCGTCGCCCGGCCGGGCGTGAACGGGCAGCGGCAGCTCGCCGTCGAGCTTTGCCGCTTCGATATCCACGCGGGCTATCCCCGATCGAGGAGCATGGGCTCCTCCGCGGGCGAGACTCGTGGCCCGCCGCCTTCCCGCTCGTCTTTCCGATCGATCACTCTGCCCTCTCTCATCCTCGCGAGTGTCCGGCTCCGGCGAGAGTAGCAGAAGTGCGCGCCGACGAGCCATCGACCGCTTCGCTGTATCCGATCCGAGTCGTTGACGGTCCCTCGTTTCATCCCGACACTCTGCCCATGCTGGCGCGCGTGCGGTCGGCCACCGTCTTCGGCGTGGAGGCCGACGACGTCTTCGTGGAGGTCGACGTCGCGCCCGGCCTGCCCTCCTTTACCACCGTCGGTCTGCCCGATTCCGCCGTGCGCGAGAGTCGCGATCGCGTCCGCGCGGCCATCCGTAACGCCGGGCTCGAGTTTCCCATGGACCGGATCACCGTCAACCTGGCTCCGGCCGAGGTGCGCAAGGTGGGTACGGCCTTCGATCTGCCCATGGCTCTCGGGATACTCGTCGCCACCGAGACGCTCAAGCCGGACCGCCTCGGGCACGTGGTGGCGCTCGGCGAGCTGTCCCTTGACGGCCGCATCCAGGCCGTGCGCGGCGTGTTGCCGATCGCGCTCCATTGCCGGCGCCGAGGCGTCCATCGCCTCCTCGTTCCCGCCGGCAACGCCGAGGAGGCGGCGGTGGTGGGCGGCGTCACCGTGATCCCGCTCGCCACGCTCCACGAGGCCCTCGAGTACCTGAACGGCGAGCGGCAGATCCCCGCGCATCGCCCGGGAGCGCCGCGGCGCTCTCCGAGCTCGGACGAGGCCTTGGATCTCGCCGACGTGCGCGGCCACTTCTGGGCAAAGCGCGCTCTCGAGATCGCCGCCGCGGGAGGGCACAACCTCGTCATGGTCGGGCCGCCCGGGTCTGGCAAGACCATGCTCGCCCGCCGGCTCAGCAGCATCCTCCCGCCGCTGGCGGTGGAGGAAGCCATCGAGGTGACCACGGTGTGGAGCGTGATGGGTCTCCTGGCGGCCGGGCATGGGCTCGTACGCGAGCGGCCCTTCCGCGCGCCCCATCACACCATCTCGGGAGCCGGGCTCATCGGAGGAGGGAGCGTGCCGCATCCCGGCGAGGTGAGCCTGGCCCACCTGGGCGTCCTCTTCCTCGACGAGTTGCCAGAGTTCTCCGTCCGCGTCCTGGATTCCCTGCGCCAGCCACTCGAGGACGGCACGGTGGTCGTCTCGAGAGCCGCAGGCCGCGCCGCTTTCCCCGCCCGGTTCCAGCTCGTCGGCGCGGCCAACCCGTGCCGTCGCGGCTGCCCCTCGCTGGCGGCCTGCGTTTGCTCGCCCGGCGAGCGGCAGCAGTACCTGGCCCGGCTCTCACGCCCCCTCCTCGACCGGATCGACCTCCACCTCGAAGTACCGGCGGTGCCGTATGCCGATCTCACGGCTGGAGGGGGCGAGCCCTCGGCGGCCATCCGCGCGCGGGTCGAGGCCGCTCGCCAACGTCAGGGAGAGCGCCTGGCCGGCTCCGGCGCGCGAGTGAACGCCCGGATGAGCGGACGTCAGGTACGGCGCTTCTGCGCCCCGCCGCCCGAGGGCGCCCGGCTCCTCCAGGAGGCGGTGAGCCGGCTGGGCCTCTCCGCACGCGGTCACGACCGCGTCCTCAAGGTCGCCCGCACTATCGCCGACCTTGAAGGATGTGAGAGGATAGCCGTGGAGCACGTGTCCGAGGCCGTCCAGTATCGCGGCCTCGACCGCTGCCTCTGATCCTTCCCCAAGGAGACCTCGCATGCCGGCCACACATCCGATGACTCTTCCTCGCGAAGGCACGACTCTCGTGATCGTGGACGTTCAGGAGCGCCTCTTCCCCGCCATGGACGCGGACCATCGCGAGGAGGTGATGCGCAACATCAAGATCCTGGTCACCGCCGCCCGCCGCCTCGGTCTGCCCGTGATCGCCACCGAGCAGTACCCCAAGGGGCTCGGCCACACCTTGCCCGAGCTCAGGGATACCCTGGGGCCCGAGGTGCAGCCCGTGCCCAAGGTGAACTTCTCCTGCTGGGGCGTGGAAGAGGTGCGCGCGCGCCTGAAGGCCACCGGCACCCACCAGGTCATTCTCGCCGGCATCGAGGCGCACGTGTGCGTGCTCCTCTCCGCGCTCGATCTCCTCGGCGAGGGCATGGCCGTCCACGTGGGCGCGGATGCCGTCACGTCGCGCACCCAGGCCAACTGGCGCCTCGGAACAGAGCAGCTGCGCCAGGCCGGCGCGGTGGTGAGCGCCACCGAGACGCTCGCCTTCCAGCTTCTCGGCAAGGCCGACACGGACGAGTTCCGGGAGATCGCGCGCCTCATCCGCTGATGCCTCGGTACTTCGACATCCGCTCCACCGTGCTCATCGCGGTGGGCTACGGCATCCTCCCCGAGGACGAGGACCGCCCCCTCGCCTACGACCTGAAGCGCGCCATCGCCGCCCGCAGCCAGGGCGCGGAGGGCCGCGGCGCGGTCGTGGTCACGGACATGTGGATGCTCAATCAGGAGATGGCCGAGCTCTTCCCCGCCATCGCGGTGGGCGGTCCCGGCGTCAATGCCTTCGCCGCCCAGATCTACGAAGAGCTGCCTGTGGCCTTCACCCGCGACGAGCGGGTCTTCATCCAGATGAGCGAGGAGCCGGGCAAGCGCGCGGCCCTGTGGGGCATGGATTCTGACGCCACGCGAGAGGCCGTCGAGCGGTTCGTGGCGGATGGCTGGCTGGACCGCTTCCTCAACCTGGTCTGGAAGCGTCGGTAGCGGGCGCGAGGGCTAGCGGAAGCTGATGGCGCGACCGCGGGGCACGTTGGTGATGGTCACCGTCCCGTCCCGCTCGATGTACCGATAAATCACTGTCTGCGACCCACTGCTGCCCAGAGACGGGCTCTGGCCCAGGATCTTCTGCACGTACTGCGTGGTCTCCGCGTACGGCGGAATGCCGCGGTAATAGTCCACCGCCTTCTCGCCCGCGTTGTAGGCGGCCAGGGCGAGGGGAACGTTGCCGGGATAGCGATCGAGAAGGTAGCGTAGGTGCCGCACGCCTCCCTCGATGTTCTGGTACGGGTCGAAGACGTTGCGCACGCCGAGGGCGGAAGCGGTGCGGGGCATGAGCTGCATCAGGCCCTGCGCGCCCTTGTTGGAGACGGCGCGCGGATTGAACGCTGACTCCGCGCGAATCACCGCTTCCACGAGGTCGGCGTCCACGCCATGGCGGGCGGCGATCTCGCGAATCTCCTCGCTGTAGCGCGTGCGGACAACCTCGGGCAGTCTGAGCCAGCCCTGGGCCGTGCCCGACAGCCCGCCCACCCTTTTGAAGCGCGGGTCCGTCGGCGCGTTGGTGAAGTGGGTCACGCCCTCCTCGTCCACGCGGCGATACAGCGACGACGCGAAGGCCGCTGGCGCGAAGGTGGTCGTGAGCAGGGCAAGGAAGCCGAGGACGGGGAGCCAGAACATTATGGAACGAACATAGCGAAGGAGCCCCTGGACTTCAAAACGAAAACGGCTGCCGAGGTGGGCAGCCGTTTCGGCCTTCTAGGCCAAGGAGTTGGCTAGTTGCGCGAGGTCAGGAGCGCACCCTTGATCCGGCCCGCCCGCGGCAGCGCATCTTCCAGCGCGATGTCGAGCACCTCCTCCACCGAATCGACCAGGTGGAAGGTCATACTCTCCCGGAGGGCCGAAGGCACGTCCTCGATCAGGTTCCGCTCGTTCCGTCTGGGCAGGATCAGGGTGGTCACCCCCGCCCGCCGCGCCGCTAGCACCTTTTCCTTGATGCCGCCCACGGCGAGGACCCGGCCGGAGAGAGTGATCTCCCCGGTCATGGCCAGGCGCGGCTTCACCCGCCGCTGTCCCATGAGCGAGGCCAGCGCGGTGACCATGGTCACGCCCGCCGACGGTCCGTCCTTCGGAATGCCGCCGGCAGGAATGTGCACGTGGATGTCCGAGCTGTCCCAGAAATCGGAGCGAATGCCGAGATCGGCCGCGTGGGACCGCACCCACGACAGGGCCGCCTGGGCCGACTCCTTCATCACGTCGCCGAGCTGGCCGGTGAGCGTCAAGGTCTTGCTCCCCTTCATGCGCGTGGCCTCGATGAAGAGGATGTCGCCGCCGGCGGCCGTCCACGCGAGGCCGACGGCCACCCCGGGCACGCGGGTGCGCTCCTCCAGTTCCTCGACGAGGAAGCGCGGCGAGCCGAGCAGCTCGCCCACCAGCTCGGGCGTCACCTCGACGAGCCCTGTCTGGCCCTCCACGCGACGCTTGGCGATCTTGCGGGAGATGGCCGCGATCTCGCGCTCCAGGCTGCGCAGGCCAGCCTCGCGCGTGTAGTGGCGCACGAGCCGGGCGAGGGCGGCGTCCGTCCAGCGAATGTGCTCGCCCTCCACGAGGCCGTGGTCCTTGGCCTGCTTGGGCACGAGGTGCGCGCCGGCGATCCGCACCTTCTCCTCCTCCGTGTAGCCGGGGAGCTCGATGATCTCCATCCGGTCGCGCAGGGCGGGTGGCACGGTATCGAGCAGGTTCGCCGTGGTGATGAAGAGCACCCGCGAGAGATCGAACGGCACGTCGACGTAATGGTCACGGAAGGCCACGTTCTGCTCGGGATCCAGCACCTCGAGAAGGGCGGAGGCGGGATCGCCCCGGAAGTCCATGCCGAGCTTGTCGATCTCGTCCAGCATGAGCACGGGATTCTTCGACTCCGCGCGCCGCAGCCCCTGGATGATCTGACCCGGCAGAGCGCCGATGTAGGTCCGCCGATGGCCGCGGATCTCCGCCTCGTCGCGCATGCCTCCGAGCGAGATCCGATGGAACTTGCGTCCTAGCGCCCGCGCGATGGATCGCCCGAGCGAGGTCTTGCCCACGCCGGGAGGGCCGACGAAGCAGAGGATCGGGTCCTTGCCCTTCGGGCGCATGCTCTTCACCGCGAGATACTCGAGGATGCGGTCCTTGACCTTCTCGAGCCCCCAGTGATCCTCGTCGAGCACGCGGCGCGCCTCGGTCAGGTCGAGGGCGTCCTCGGTCTTCTTGCTCCACGGCAAGGCCACCAGCCACTCCAGGTACGTCCGCGCCACCGTGTATTCCGCGGCGGCGGGCGGCATCTTGGAGAGCCGGTCGAGCTCGCGCAGCGCTTCCTTCTGCGCTTCCTCGGTCATGCCGGCGGCCTCGATGGCCCGGCGCAGCTCGTCGATCTCCTGCGTACGCTCGTCGGTCTGGCCCAGCTCCTTCTGGATGGCCTTGAGCTGCTCGCGGAGATAGTAGTCCCGCTGACTCTTGCCCACCTCCGACTCCACCTGTGACTGGATGCGCGAGCCGAGCTCGGCGACCTCCAGCTCCTTGGTGAGGATGGCCATGAGCCGACCGAGCCGGGCTTTGACGTCCGAGGTGGCGAGAAGCTCCTGCCTCCCCTGACTGGTCAGCGACGGCAGCGAGGCCGCGATGGCGTCGGCCACGCGGCCGGGATGGCCGAGGCTGTTGACAGCCTCCGCCACCTCGTCGGGGAGGACGGGCGAGAGCTCCACGATCTTCTGGAAGAGCGTCTTGGCGTTGCGCGTGAGCGCCTCTGCCTCCAGGTCGCCAGGCGCGGGCATGATGTCCGGCACCTCTTCCACGCGGGCCCGCAGGAAGGGCCGGGTCTGAATCACCTCGATGAGCCGGATGCGGGTGGTGCCCTGCACCACGAGACGCACGGAGCCGTCGGGCTGCTTGAAGACCTTGTGGATCGTGGCGGAGGTGCCGATGCGGTGAAGATCGCCCTCCTGGGGCGCATCCACCGCGGCCACGAGCTGGCCGAACGTGCCGATGGCGCGTCCGCCAACGCTCATGGCGTCGTCGATCAGGCGAATCGAGGATTCACGTCCGGCGCCCAGGGGCATCACGGCGTGGGGGAACAGCACGGCGTCCCGCAAGGGCAGCACGGAGACGATCTCGGGAACACCGGTATGGATACCTGGCTGTGCCGCGTCGGCCTTCAGCTCTTCAGCCATCGATCGTCCTTTCCGAGCCCGCTCAGAACAGATCCACGGGCTTCAACTGACTCGAGGCCGCTCGTACCAGCGCCTCACTGCGATCCCGGCGGACCTGGTCGGGCACCTCGCCCAACTCCGTCCGCACGTAGCTGGTCAGGTTCTCGATCTGCGTCTGCATGTCGAGCATGCGGCGCCTCATCTTTAGGATGATCTCGATGCCCGCGAGATTCACGCCGAGGTCCCGCGCGAGGCGGGTGACGCGCGCGATCTCCTCCACGTCCTCCGCCGAGTACCGGCGGGTTTGGCCCTCGGTGCGTGAGGGCCGGATCAGCCCCTTCTTCTCGTACATCCGCAGCGTCTGGGGGTGGAGCTTCAGCATGTCGGCGACCACCCCGATCATGTAGAGCGGCTTGCCCTTGTCGGTCACGGGCGGCCCTCCGGGCGCGGCAGGAGCCGTCCGAGCTCGCGGAAGAGCTCCTGGGTTCGCGCGTCGATGCCGCGCGGAATCTCGACCTTCACCGTCACGTAGAGATCGCCGCGCCCCTCACCAGCCAGGCGCGGGAGGCCCCGACTGCGCAGGCGCAGGACCTGTCCTCCCTGCGTTCCCGGCGGCACCACGAGCTCGGCCACGCCTTCCAGCGTGCGCACGGGCACGCGACCTCCGAGCGCAGCCTCGCCGATGGTCACGGAGGTCTCCGTATAGAGGTTGTGACCCTTGCGCGAGAAGGCGGGGTCGTCCTGCACACGCGTGATCACGACGAGGTCGCCGCGGGGGCCACCGAACGGCCCGGCATGTCCCTCGTGGGCGACTCGGATCTGGGCCCCTGTCTCCACGCCGGCTGGAATGAGGACGTTGACCGTGGCGCGGCCGGGCGTGACGCCGCGGCCTCGGCAGTCGGGGCACGGATCGCTGACCCGCTTGCCAGCGCCGCTGCAGGCGGGACAGGATTCCCGCGTGCCGGCGTCGTGCCACACGGAGCCGGTTCCGCCACAGTGATCGCACCGCGTGGATGGACCGTCGGCCCGCACGCCCGTCGCCGCGCAGGTGCGACATGGCGACAGGCGGTCGAACGGCACGTCGAGGGAGGTGCCCGTAGCCGACTGGACGAACGAGAGCTCGATGGCGACCCGGGCGTCGTCTCCCCGGCGGCCCGCCCCCGAGGTCGCAGTCTTCGTGCGCTCCCCTCGAGGCCCGCCCAGCTTGCCCTGCCGGTCATAGACGGAGCGAGCGGTCGGATCGCTCAGGACGCGATAGGCTTCGACGATCTCCTCGAAGAGGGACTGCGTGTCGTGCTCCCAGAGATTGACGTCCGGCGAGTACCGCCGCGCCAGGCGCTGGTACGCCCGCCTGATCTGGGTGGACGTCGCGCCGACGCCGATCTCGAGAACCGCGTAGTAGTCACGGGCCATGGTGGTGTCGCGGGGGACGGCACCCGATCGGCACCGTCCCCCGCGCTCGCTCTACTTCTTGTCGCCGAGATCCTTGAACTCGGCGTCGATGACATCGCCCTTCGCCCCGCCCTGGCCAGCGCCGCCGTCGGCTCCGGACGGTCCCGCGCCAGGCTGAGCCTGCGCCTGAGCTTCCCGGTACATCGCTTCCGCGAGCTTGTGGGAGGCGCGGGTCAGCTCCTCCTGGGCTCGCTTGATCCGGTCGAGGTCGTCGCCCTTGAGGGCTTCCCTCGCCTCGGCCATGGCGGCCTCGATGGTCTGCTTGTCCTCGGCCGAGATTTTGTCCCCGTTGTCCCGGAGCGTCCGCTCGGTCGTGTAGACGAGGGAGTCGCACTGGTTCTTGGCCTCGATCGCCTCGCGGTTCTTGGCATCCTCGGTCGCGTGCGCCTCCGCTTCCTTCTTCATCCGATCGATCTCGTCCTTGGTCAGCCCGGACGAGGCGGTGATGGTGATGTTCTGCTGCTTGTTCGTCGCCTTGTCCTTCGCCGACACGTTCAGGATGCCGTTGGCGTCGATGTCGAAGGTGACCTCGACCTGCGGCACGCCCCGCGGGGCGGGCGGAATGCCGTCGAGATGGAAGCGACCCAGCGTGCGGTTGTCGCGCGCCATGGGCCGCTCGCCCTGCAGCACGTGCACCTCCACCGAGGGCTGGCTGTCCGACGCCGTAGTGAACGTCTCCGTCTTCTTCGTGGGGATGGTGGTGTTGGCCTCGATCAGCCGCGTCATCACCCCGCCCAGCGTCTCGATGCCGAGAGAGAGCGGCGTCACGTCGAGAAGGAGCAGATCCTTGACCTCGCCCGTGAGCACGGCCGCCTGCACCGCCGCCCCCACCGCCACCACCTCGTCGGGGTTGACCGTCTTGTTGGGGTCCTTGCCGAAGAGCTTCTTCACCTCGTCCTGGACCTTGGGCATGCGGGTCTGGCCGCCCACGAGGATGACCTCGTCGAGATCGCCCGCGGACACTCCGGCCTGCCGCATCGCTTCGCGGCACGGCCCGAGGCTGCGCTCGATCAGATCGGCCACCAGTGACTCGAGCTTGGCCCGGGTCAGGGTGAGCACGAGGTGCTTGGGACCGCTCGCATCCGCGGTGATGAAGGGGAGATTGATCTCCGTCTGCACCACGGTGGAGAGCTCGCACTTGGCCTTCTCCGCCGCTTCCTTGAGGCGCTGCAGGGCCATGCGGTCCTTGCGGAGGTCGATGCCCTGCTCCTTCTTGAACTCGTCGGCGATCCAGTCGATCACCTTCTGGTCGAAGTCGTCACCGCCGAGATGCGTGTCGCCGTTGGTCGCCTTGACTTCCACCACCCCCTCGCCGATCTCGAGGATCGAGATGTCGAAGGTGCCGCCGCCCAGGTCGTACACCGCCACCGTCTCGTCCTTCTTCTTGTCGAGTCCGTAAGCGAGGGCGGCCGCGGTGGGCTCGTTCACGATGCGGAGCACTTCGAGGCCGGCGATGGTGCCCGCGTCCTTGGTCGCCTGCCGCTGGCTGTCGTTAAAGTAGGCGGGCACGGTGATGACGGCCTGGGTCACCTTCTCGCCCAGGTACGCCTCCGCCGCCTCCTTGAGCTTGCGCAGCACGAGAGCGGAGATCTCCGGCGGCGCGTACTGCTTGCCCCTCACCTCGATGGAGGCCGCGCCGTTCTGGGTCTTGATGACCTTGTAGGGGACGAGCTTCGTCTCCTGCAGGACCTCGTCGTAGCGCCGACCCATGAAGCGCTTGATGGAAAAGATGGTGTTCTCCGGATTCGTGATAGCCTGCCGCTTCGCCACCTGGCCAACCAGGGTTTCCCCCTCCTTGGTGAATGCCACCACCGAGGGAGTCAGGCGGCTGCCTTCCTGGTTGGCGATGACGGTCGGATCACCGCCCTCCACCACTGCCACCACGGAGTTCGTCGTTCCGAGGTCGATACCAATCACCTTCGCCATGTCGTCAATCTCCTGTTGGAAAGTCTCGCGTCAGCGACCCCCGGCGGCGGGGCGGGGCGCCCCGCCGCCGGTCGGCTGCGTCACAGTACGTCGACCTTGATCTCCTTGGGCTTGACCGCCTCCACCTTGGGAAGGATCACCGTCAGCACGCCGTCCCGGTAGCTGGCCTTCACGTTGTCGGCCTGCACGGGAATCGGAAGCTGGAAGATGCGCTCCACGCGTCCCGCCCAGCGCTCGCCGCGGAAGTAGTGCTCCGGCTTCACGGTCTCGGGATCCTGCCGCTGGCCCTTGAGGCTCAGCATGTCTCCCGTGATGGACACCTGGACGTCCTTCTCACTCATGCCGGGAAGGTCCACCTTGATCACCAGCTCGTCCTTCGTCTCGTACATGTCTGCCGCCGGAGCCCACGAACGCTCGGGCATGCCGGCCTGTGTGGAACGGCCGAAGAACGTGTCGAAGAGGCGATTGACCTCGGACTGAATGTCACCGATCTCTCGTACCCCTGCCCACGGCTCCAACCCCTGCCCCAACGGACGCCAACGCATCACCGTCATCGCGAAACCCTCCTTGATTGGGTTGCCGAGCGGCTCCGGTGACCGCTCTGAAATCTAAGTCTGAGTAACTTATATAGTCTGCTAGTAAGTCTGTCAAGCTTATGCCAAAGTTTTTTCTAAAGGGTTGAAATATAGGGCGGGTGCTATGGTCAGAGGACGATGAGGCTGGGGTGCTTCGGCTGTCTGTTCCTGACGGTAGGCCTGATGTTTCTCGCCATTGTTTCCGGTGGTTTCCTGTTCCTTTCCGGCAACATCCTCGAGGACCCTCGATTCGATCCCCAGGAATGGACCCGGGCAGATGCCTCCTCGGCCAGGGCCAAGCTGGCCGAGATCGCTCAGAGGGACAATGGCCAGTCGAGCCGCCAGGACCCTATTCTATTAAGTGAGCGGGAGGTGGCCGCCCTGGTCGCCCGGCATCTGGCCGAGGAGGGGGGCATCAAATTCGAACCCTTTGCGCTGAGGCTGACCCGTGGGCAATTCGTGCTTCAGGGACGGACCGTGGTCGGCAATCTGCTCCAAGGGCCCCCCTTCGCTCAGCTCGCTTCCCAGCTCCCGGGCGCCCAGCTCATTCGGCCCATCTGGATCACCGCTCGGGGGGACATCACGGTCGACCCGGGAGACCCGGGCCGTCGGCAGGGTAGAGCGCGCATCACCCTGACCGAATTCACGCTCGGCAAGCAGCCCATAGGCGCGTGGCCGTTCTACATCGTGATGGGGCCGACGGGCGCCGGCCTCCTGAAGTGGTCGGTGCCGGGAACGGTGCGCGACGTCGAGATCGACGACCGACGCTTGGTGATCCGGACGCACTAGCGCCCGGTGGCGTGCCTCGCCGCGTTCACGAAGCGTAGCTGGAGATCGTAGAGCATCTCCTCGAGCAGGTGGGTCTCCTGCTCGGTCCGATTGCCGCTGGTCTTGGTCTTGAGCAGGGCCAGCAGATCGATAGCGTCCTTGGCCTGCTCCAGATCGAGCACTCGCTCGCCCGTGGCCGGATCCGCCGCCTCCCCCAGATTTACGAGCGCCGAGCTCGCCAGCATGATGAAGAGCCCGCGGAGATCGGGGCCCTCGGACGGCGCGGCGGAACCCGACGGACTAGCCGCTCGCGGCCCGGGAGTCTCGATGCGCGGCGGTGGGCTCGGGGGCACCGCGGCGCGGGCTGCCTCGACGGGAGCCGGGGCGGGTGTCGTCTCATCGTCGGCGTCGTCACGCCTCCGACGATCACGGACCTTGAAGGTTTCGTCCTCAGCCATGGAGTCTCTTCATGGAAGGCGGGCAGAGCCTAGCACGTGGTCCGGACACCTTCAAGGAGCGTCGCTCCTCTATGTATAATGTCCTGGCGATTCCGGGATCGCCCATGGCTGACTCCACCGGCCCTCTCTTCGAAGCCCTGCTCAAGCTCATGGGCCGCCTGCGGGCAGAGGGAGGATGCCCGTGGGACCGAGAGCAGACGCGAGCCTCCCTCAGGCCATACCTGATCGAAGAGACCTACGAAGCGCTCGAAGCCCTCGATGTCGGTGAAACAGGGCATATCGTCGAGGAACTGGGCGACGTCCTCTTCCAAGTGGTCTTCCATTGCCAAATTGCCCAGGAGCAGGGCGAGTTTACAATGGCAGACGTCTTGCAAGCCCTCCTGCAGAAGATGACCCGGCGACACCCCCACGTGTTCGGGAACACAGAAGTAGCGGACTCGGGGGAAGCCTTGAGACAGTGGGAACGTATCAAGAGGGCGGAAGGCGACGGCGATGAGGCCCCCCGGTCGGCCCTCGATGGCGTGCCGAAGAGCCTGCCATCACTGCTTCGCGCTCAGCGCTTGCAGGTCAAAGCAGGGCGCGTGGGCTTCGACTGGCCCACGTGGCGGGAGGCGTGGAGCAAAGTACGTGAGGAGATCGCGGAGACCGATGAGGCCATGGCGGCGGGCGATGCGGGCCGGGTCAAGGCCGAGCTCGGAGACCTGCTTTTTTCCCTCGTAAACGTAGCCAGGTTGCTTGAAATTGATGCCGAAGGCTCCCTTCGGCAGGCCGCAGACACGTTCACTCGTCGCTTCAAGGAGGTGGAGGCCGCCATGAGGGCCGAGGGCCGGCAGCTCGAGGAAGCGTCCGCAGAGGAGCTCGATCGGCAGTGGCTGGCGGTGAAGTCGCGTGAAGGGCTGGCACACAGTGGGGACGAGTCATGAAGGTCAAGGTCGGCAGCACGGTGTTCTCCATCGAGCGGGGTGACATCACGGAAGCCGAAGTGGACGCCATCGTCAACGCCGCCAACGCCGCGCTCTCCATGAGCACGGGCGTGGCGGGCGCCATGAAGCGGAAAGGCGGCACGGTCATCGAGGAAGAGGCGATCCGGCAGGGGCCGATCGAGCCAGGCGAAGCAGTGCTCACGGTGGCGGGCAACCTTCCGGCCACGCACGTGATCCACGCCGCCGCTCTCGGTCCCGATCTCAAGAGCAATCCCGAGCGGGTGGCCGCAGCCACGCGCTCGTCCCTCGAGCTCGCCGAGCGCCACAAGATCTCCTCGATCGCCTTCCCTGCCCTGGGCTCCGGAGTGGGCGGCGTGCCGCCGGGGCAAAGCGCGGAGGCCATGGTGTCCGCCATCGTCGAGCACGTGCGCAAGGGCAATACGAGCCTGCAGAAAGTGGTGTTCGTCCTCTACCAGGACGAGGCTTTCAAGGCCTTCTCGGACGCCCTCAAGCGATTGGGCGGGGCGGCCTAGGAGATCACCCGAGACCTCATGGCCGACCCCAAGATCGGACAGCCTGTCAGCCGACGCCTCGGCGATCTCCTCGTTCGCGAGGGGCTGATCGACACCGAGCAGCTCGCCCGGGCCCTGCAGGAGCAGAAGGGCTCCAACGACAAGCTGGGCGGCATCCTCGTCAAGCTCAACTTCGTCACCGAAGACAAGCTGATCGCCTTCCTGTCGCGCCAGTACGGCATCCAGTCGATCACGCTCTCCCAGCTGGACGTCGATCCCGAAGTGCTCAAGCTGGTACCCGAGCAGATCGCCCGCAAGTACGAGGTGCTGCCCATCCAGCGCCAGGGCAATCAGATCACCCTGGCCATGGCCGATCCCACCAACGTCTTCGCCCTGGACGACGTGGGCTTCATGACCAACCTCCAGGTGGTGCCCGTGGTCGCCTCCCAGGCCGCCATCCGGGCCGCCATCGACCGCTCGTACGACACCAAGGGCGATATCGCCGAGATCGTCTCCGAGATGGAAGGGGCCGCCGACGTCGAGCTGGTGGGAGGCGAGGAGGAGACCGCCGGCAAGGTCGACGTCTTCGAGCTCAAGGAGTCGGCGGACGAGGCGCCGGTGGTGCGCCTGATCAACATGATCCTCGTGGATGCCATTCGCCGCGGCGCCTCCGACATCCATCTCGAGCCGTACGAGAAGGTGTTCCGCGTCCGCTTCCGGGTGGACGGGGTGCTGCACGAGATCATGACGCCGCCCAAGCGCCTGGAGGCCGCCCTCACCTCCCGCGTGAAGATCATGGCGAGCCTCGACATCGCGGAGCGCCGGCTGCCCCAGGACGGCCGTATCAAGCTCCGTTTCAACCAGCGCGAGATCGACTTCCGCGTCTCCACCTTGCCCACGATCTTCGGCGAGAAGACGGTCATGCGCATCCTGGACAAGGACTCTCTCCAGCTCGACCTGACCATGCTCGGCTTCGACTCCTGGAGCCTCGAGCAGTTCACCAAGGCCATCAACAGCCCCTACGGCATGATCCTCATCACGGGGCCCACGGGCTCCGGCAAGACCACCACCCTCTACTCGGCCATCCACACCATCAACTCGCCGGACATCAACATCATGACGGCCGAGGATCCCGTCGAGTACAACCTCAAGGGCGTCAATCAGGTGCAGGTCAACGAGGAGATCGGCCGCACCTTCGCGGGCGCCCTGCGCGCCTTCCTACGCCAGGACCCCGATGTCATCCTCGTGGGCGAGACCCGCGATCTGGAGACGGCGCAGATCGGTATCCGTGCCGCCCTCACCGGGCACCTCGTGCTCACCACGCTGCACACCAACGACTGCCCGTCCACCGTGGCCCGCCTCCTCGACATGGGCATCCCGCCCTTCCTCGTGTCCTCCTCCCTCATGCTGATCCTCGCCCAGCGGCTGGGACGGCGCGTGTGCAAGGACTGCAAGCAGCCCTTCGACGCCGACGAGGAGACGCTGGTGCCCTACGGCCACACCCCGCAGGGCCTGGGCAAGGTCACCCTCTTCAAGGGCAAGGGCTGCGCCACCTGCAGCTTCACGGGCATGAGGGGACGCGTGGCCATCTACGAGGTCATGCCGATCAGCCAGGAGCTTCGCGATCTCGTGATCCACAATGCGCCCACCGCGGAGATCCGCGAGATGGCGCAATCCCAAGGAATGAAGACGTTGCGACAGAATGCGCTGGCGAAGGTCCTGGACGGCGTGATGACCGTGGAAGAAGTGCTCCGGGTCACCCTGGGCTAGCCTCACCCTCACAGAGGAGACGACGACGGCATGGCTGCGACGATGCACGACCTGTTGACCATCATGATCGAGCGGGGCGCCTCCGACCTGCACATCACCACGGGCACCCCACCCCAGATCCGGCTCCACGGCAAGCTGACCCCCCTCACCCAGTTCGAGCGCCTCACGCCCCAGGACACGCAGCGACTCGCCTACAGCGTGCTGAACGAGGCGCAGAAGCAGAAGTACGAGGAGGACAACGAGCTCGACCTGTCCTTCGGCATCCAGGGCCTCGCCCGCTTCCGCTGCAACGTGTACCGGCAGCGAGGGGCGGTGGCCGCGGCCATCCGCGTCATCCCCATCAAGATCCGCTCCTTCGACGAGCTGGGCCTGCCCCCCATCGTGGAGCAGCTCGCGGACCGCCCCAAGGGCCTCATCCTCGTCACCGGCCCCACGGGCTCCGGCAAGTCGACGACCCTCGCGGCCATGGTGGACAAGATCAACAGCGAGCGCACCGAGCACATCATGACCATCGAGGACCCCATCGAGTTCGTCCACAACCACAAGAAGTGCCTGGTCAACCAGCGCGAGGTCTTCTCGGACACGCAGTCGTTCAAGAACGCGCTCAAGTACATCCTGCGCCAGGACCCCGACGTGGTGCTCGTGGGCGAGATGCGCGACCTCGAGACGATCTCCGCCGCCCTCACCATCGCGGAGACGGGTCACCTCACCCTGGGCACCCTCCACACCAACTCCTGCGCCCAGACCATCAACCGCATCATCGACGTGTTCCCGACCAGCCAGCAGTCCCAGGTGCGTGCTCAGCTCTCCCTCGTCCTCGAGGGCGTGCTTTCGCAGCAGCTCATCCCCACTCCCGACGGCCGGGGACGCGTGATGTCCCTCGAGATCATGGTCACCACCCCCGCCATCCGGAACCTGATCCGTGAGGAGAAGATCCACCAGATCTACTCCGCCATGCAGGCCGGGCAGAAGTTCGGGATGCAGACCATGAACCAGTCCCTCGTCGAACTGGTGCAGAAGCGCAAGATCAGCCGGGAGGAAGCCCTCAATCGCAGCACGCTGCCCGAGGAGCTCGCCCAGCTCACCGCCGCCCTCAACGGTGGCGGCGCGCAGCCGGCGGCCAGCGCCTCGGGTGGTTCGCCCTTCGGGCGCCACTAGCCGATGCCCGTCGAGACGAAACCCGAGCTAGACAGGAGACGGTGACATGGCGGTCTTCACCTACCAGGGACGCGGATCCACCGGAGTGATGACGGGCGAGATCGAGGCGGCCGACCGCACCTCCGCCGTCGGCGAGCTTCGCCGGCGTGCCATTCTCGTCACGAAGATCAACGAGAAGGCGGGCGGCAAGACCCCGGCCAAGGCCGGCGGCAAGGTCAAGGACCGGGAGATGGCCATCTTCACCCGCCAGTTCTCCACCATGATCGACGCCGGCCTGCCCCTCGTGCAGTGCCTCACCATCCTGTCGGAGCAGAGCGAGTCGAAGAACCTCCGCGAGGTGACGGGCCGGGTGGCGCGCTCCGTGGAACAGGGTTCCACTCTTGCGGATGCCCTGCGCCGCCATCCCCGCACCTTCGACGACCTCTTCACCAACCTCGTGGAGGTGGGAGAGACGGGCGGTATCCTCGACACGGTCTTCCAACGCCTCGCCGCCTACATCGAAAAGGCCGCCGCGCTGAAGCGGAAGGTCAAATCGGCCATGATCTATCCGGCCAGCATCATCGGCGTGGCCTTCCTCGTGGTCGTGTTCATGCTGACCTTCGTCATCCCGACCTTCACCAAGATGTTCCGGGACCTCGGGGCCGACCTTCCTCTCCCGACCCAGGTGGTGGTGTGGCTCTCCGACTTCGTGCGCGGCTACATCCTGCTCATCGCCGCCGGCGTGGTCGGGTGCGTCTTTGCGCTCCGCGCCTACTACCGGACGGAGAAGGGGCGCTCCACCATCGACGCCCTCTTGCTGAAGCTGCCCGTGGTGGGAACGCTGATCCGCAAGGTGGCGGTGGCGCGTTTCACGCGGACCCTCGGCACCCTCGTATCCTCCGGCGTGCCCATCCTGGAGGGCCTCCGCATCACCGCGCGCACCTCGGGCAATCGCGTGGTGGAAAAGGCCGTCATGCAATGCCGCGCCGCCGTCACCGCGGGCAAAACCCTCGCCGAGCCCCTGAAGGCCTCCGGCGTGTTCCCGCCCATGGTCATCCAGATGATCTCGGTGGGTGAGCAGACGGGCGCGCTCGATGCCATGCTGTCGAAGATCGCCGACTTCTACGACGACGAGGTGGACACCGCGGTGGGTGCCCTCACCGCGCTCCTCGAGCCGATCATGATCGTGGTCCTCGGCGTGATCATCGGCGGTCTCGTGGTCGCGATGTATCTGCCAATCTTCAAGCTGGTCACCTTGGTCAAGTAGCGGCGGCAGTGGAAGACCGGCAGCTCCTGCGGGCGACCCTGCGCGGGCTTGGCTGGGCACGGCTCATCGCCGCCGCCCTCGTGCTGGTGGCGGGCGTCCTTCTGCGCTTCGCGGACGCCTTCCGCTCGGACTTCCTGCCCTTCGTGGTGACGGTCACCACGGCCGCCCTCGTGGCGTGCCTGCTCCTCCTGGGCACCGCGCGCAGCGCGGAGCTCCGCGGCTTCGCGTGGATGCAGATCTGCCTGGACGTCGCCCTCGTCACCGGCATCATCGCGGCGAGCGGCGGCTCGCGCTCCGTGTTCACGTTTCTCTACATCCTCACCGTGTTGGAGGGGAGCTTCCTCCTCGCGCGGCCCGGCGGTCTGGTGGCGGCGGGCCTCGCCGCCCTCCTCTACACCAATGTGGTCCTCGGCCGGCACCTCCTCGCTCTCCTGCGCCTGGGCGAGCCCGTGGAGTGGACGTCCCTCGACGGGCTCACCGTGCTCCTCAACGCCGGGGTGCTTCTCACCATCGCCATGCTCGCCGGCTCCCTCGCCGACCGCTACCACCTCGCCCAGCGGAGCCTGGAAAGCCAGCGCAAGGACTTCTCGGACCTCCAGGCCTTCCGCGACCTGATCTTCCAGTCCGTCGGCTCGGGTCTCATTGCCGTCAATCCGGAGGGCCGCGTCACCGCCTTCAATCGCACGGCGGAGGCCATCACCGGCGTGACGGAGCGGGAGGCCCTCGGCCAGACGTGGGAGGCCCTGTTCGGGAGCGAGGTCGATCTCGAGGAGGTGCGCCTCGCCGTGGCGAGTCCCGCCGGCACCTCGCCGCGCTACGAGATCCGCCATAAGCGCCGCGACGGCCGGGAAGTGCCCCTCGGCGTCTCCTTCCGCTCGCTGCGCTCGGGCGAGGGAGAAGCGGTGGGCCTCATCGGCGTCTGCCAGGACCTCTCGTCGATCAAGCGCATGGAGGAGCGGGTGCGGCAGGCCGACCGTCTCGCCACCATCGGCCGTCTCGCCGCCAACATCGCCCACGAGATCCGCAATCCCCTCGCCTCCCTCTCCGGCGCCATCGAGGCGCTGGTCCGCGAGCTCCCTGCCGACTCGGGGCGCGAGCGGCTCGTGGAGATCGTGCTGCGCGAGTCCGATCGCCTCAATCGCATCATCCGGGACTTCCTGGAATACGCGCGCCCTGCCCCCGTCGCTCCGCACGCCGTCAATCTCGCCGACCTCCTGGAGGAGGTGGTAGTGCTCCTCGAGCACCGCTCGCTGCCGCCCGAGCTCAAGGTGGTGCGGGAGTTCGGCGAGCGGCTGCCCGCGCGCGTCGATCCCCAGCAGCTCCGGCAAGCGGTGTGGAATCTCTGCATCAATGCCGTGCAGGCCATGCCGGAGGGCGGCGAGCTTCGCCTCGGTGGGCAAATTGTGCCGACCGGCAATGCCGCCTCCCTGCAGCTCTGGGTCACCGATACCGGGCACGGCATCACGGACAACGACCTCCCGCACATCTTCGAGCCCTTTTTCTCCACCAAGGCGGAGGGGAGCGGCATCGGCCTCGCCCTCGTCTATCGCGTGGTGCGGGATCACGGCGGCCAGATCGAGGTGCGCAGCCGGCCCGGGACGGGCACCACCTTCCTTCTATCCCTTCCGTCCTCAGGCGGCGGCGGTGTAGCATCGAACTGATGGCCAAGACGCGGGTCCTCATCGTCGACGACGAAAAGAGCATGCGGGATCTCCTCTCGATCACGCTCGAGAAAGAGGGCTACGACGTCGACACCGCGGCGAGCGGCGAGCTCGCCATCGAGATGCTCCATCGCGAGACGGTGGACGCCGTGATCACCGACCTCCGCATGCCCAAGGTCGACGGGCTGCAGGTCCTCCGCGCGGCCAAGGAGATTTCCCCCGACATCGCGGTGATCGTCATCACCGCGGTGGCCTCCACGGAGACGGCGGTGGAGGCCATGAAGCTCGGGGCCTACGACTACATCACCAAGCCCTTCAAGCTCGACGAAGTGAACCTCATCGTCCGCAACGCGCTGGAGCGGAAGCGGCTGCGCGACGAGAACCTCTATCTCCGGCGTCAGCTGGAGACCCAGCATCGCTTCGAGAACATCATCGGCAAGAGCGGTCGCATCGCCGAGGTCTTCGACACCATTCGCAAGATCTCGGACAGCCCCTCCACCGCCATGATCACGGGGGAGAGCGGGACGGGCAAGGAGCTGGTGGCGCGGGCCATCCACTTCAACAGCTATCGCCGCGACAAGCCCTTCATGTCCGTCAACTGCGGAGCCATCCCCGAAGGCCTGATGGAGTCCGAGCTGTTCGGGCACGTGCGCGGAGCCTTCACGGGCGCGGTGGCCAACAAGGTCGGCCTCTTCTCGGCGGCGGAGGGGGGTACCCTCTTCCTCGACGAGATCACGGAGATTCCGCCCTTGCTCCAGGTGAAGCTTCTGCGGGCCATCCAGCTCCGCGAGATCCGCCGCGTCGGCGACACCAAGGACATGAAGACCGACGTGCGGCTCATCGCCGCCTCCAACCGGGACCTCGAGGGCGCCGTGCAGGAAGGCATCCTGCGCGAGGATCTCTTCTATCGCCTGAACGTCATCCCCATCCAGCTCCCGCCGTTGCGCGAACGCCGGGAAGACATCCCGCTCCTCATCGCCCACTTCCTGCAGAAGTTCACCAAGGAGCTGGGCAAAGACGTGCGGGGAGTGACCCCGGAGGCCATGGGCGTGCTCGAGCGCTACCACTGGCCGGGCAACATCCGCGAGCTGGAGAACGTGATGGAACGGGCCATCGTGCTCGGCGGGGGCGACATGGTCGGGGTGGAGTCGCTGCCCGAATCCGTACGGCGTGAGCGCCCGGTGAAGGGGCTGGAGAACGTGGACATCCCCGAGGACGGTCTCGATCTCGAGGCCACCCTCGACGCCATCGAGGGCCGGTATCTGCAGCGGGCGCTCGATCGCACGGGCGGCGTGCAGACCAAGGCCGCCGAGCTCCTCAAGATGACCTTCCGCCAATTTCGCTACAAGCTCCAGAAGCATCAGACGATGCGCAAGAGCCAGAGCATCGACGCCTGACACTTTTGGGTTTCTACGCTAACAGCCACCGTCAGCTACAGAGCATTGGCAATTCCCTCGTCAGGAATCTCCTGAGCGCGGCACGAGTGGCCATTACCTTTGTTTTCGGTCATTTCGTGAAGCCGGTGGCCCCGTCGCGGCCATCGTTCGAGCCGTCTGACAGCTGTCAAGGGATGGGAGGGGGGTGGCACCGAACGTGCTTCTTCTAGGGGGCGAGAAGGCTAAGCTTCCATACCGGGGCCGAAGGAAAGCGGCCCGTACCTGACAAAGGGGGAGACAACGCAATGATCGGTCTGTGGCACAAGAACCGGAAGATGCTGGGCAACCAGCGCGGCTTCACCCTCATCGAGCTCATGATCGTGGTGGCCATCATCGGCATCCTGGCCGCCATCGCTATCCCGCTGTACGCCAACGTCCAGACGCGTGCCCGCATCGCCAAGGCTCAGGCCGATACCCGGACCCTCGCCTCGGCCGTGAGCATGTACAACGCCCACATGGGGTCGCTTCCTGCAGCTCTCACCGCCCTCAGCACCGCCGCCGTCAACGGTCTCAACCAGAGCGCCGGTCCGTTCATGGCCTCCGTGCCCCTTCCGCCTCCCGGTGGGTCACCGGCCTGGGGCGCGTACACCTACACGTCGAGCACCGCCGGCACGTTCTCCATCACCGCGACCGGCGACGGCACGACCATCACCGTGCCGTAAGCAGCCCGACGCCTCCATCGA
>Ga0075424_100001270_pt1 | contig 21920 bp, 23 predicted proteins | sample SoiMethybrSBSTD3_FD_75301 | JGI IMG/M metagenome (GOLD analysis project Ga0075424, IMG submission 75301) | Bulk soil microbial communities from a Populus tree surrounding site in Tennessee, USA - Soil MetaG P. TD hybrid SBSTD3 | ecosystem: Environmental > Terrestrial > Soil > Tree plantation... | reverse complement strand
AGGATCGGTTCGGTGGTGAACTTGTAGGTGATAAAACGCCAATTGGCGCGATCGCCGACCTCGCCGCGATGGGCGATCAGAATCAGCATCGGAATGCCGTAGGAACGCCCAGCGAGGCCAAGGGCCAAGTCGCTACGAGAAATCCCGAATCGGCAATGAGCAACGCCGGCTTGGCGCCCCCGAGCCAAGCGCCGGCACAAGCTGAAACGGCTTCCGCTTCGTTGGTTATGCCGACGGTGATGATGTTGGGATCTTCCGTGATGAGCTTTTGCGCGTCATGGATTTGATCGTCAGGAAGATAGGCGACGAAATTGATGCCGGACTCTTTGAACGCGTCGTAAACGATGCGAGCGTATGCTTCTTTCATGAATTTTCTCTTGCTGAGTGGCTTTTCATAACTCCCCGCCGTAAGGTCTGTCAACAAAACTTGACAGTACCGAGCCGCTGATATATCCGAATTTTTCAACGAAATTCTATTTCGTGCAGCGAAATGAACAATTCGATTCCGTGCGACGCTGCGGGGCTGATATTTGTTTCCGAAAGCAGAAAAAAGGAATCGTGTTTAGATATGATCATGAAACTTGACGCATTACGACTCGCGCGAGGGCGAGATGTACGATCGTATGAGCAAAACGATGCTGCGCGATGCTTCGGTTAGCATGAGCGGGCGTCGTCACAAGCACCGGTGGACCAGCAACGGGAAGGCGGAAGATAGGAGAGCCGTCAGCGCCGCTCAGGTGGTTGATTACAGCTTCGTCCAAAGGGCGCGAAAGGAATTGGGACTGGGGCTTAGCGCAGCACGCAACGTTACGCGCCCTTACCCGTACTTCTCCCTCACCGCGAGGGAAGTTGTGAAAAAATCGCTGTTGGGGTTTTCGAGCCTCTGACGAGCGCGCCCCCACCTCTTTCCTCCCCCGCGCTACGCGAGGGAGGATGAAGGAGGGGGTCTTTTCGTGCTGCCGGGAACAACTGACGGATTTTTTCACAGCTTCAGGGTTAAAGACCGGACCTCAATGAAATTTCCCTCTCGCTTTGAGAGGATGTCGGTGAGGGCATCACACAAGGAGGCTTTGAACGATGGCTAATTATCGCGTGATTGGCAAACCGGTGGAGAGAGTGGATGGGCCCGAGATGCTCACCGGGCAGGCGATATACGGGCCGGACGTGAACATGCCCCGGATGTTATGGGGGAAGGTTTTGCGTAGTCCCATTCCGCACGGGAAAGTTTTGCGCGTCGATGTCGAAAAAGCCAAGAAGCATCCCGGCGTAAAGGCGGTGATCAGTGCTAAAGACGTTCCGGTGCGCCGCTACGGCTATGCGGTCGAGGATGAGCATATTTTTGCGATCCACAAAGTGCGCTTCGTCGGTCAACCGATGGCTGCCGTTGCCGCCATCGATGAGAAAACGGCGGAAGAAGCGTTGTCGTTGATCGATGTGGAATACGAGGAGTTGCCGGCCGTCTTTACCGCCGAGGAGGCGATGCGCGACGGTGCTCCGCTGGTCCACGATAATCTGGCCGATTTGCGAGCGCGTTCGGTATATCTCGCTTCCTGGTATCCCGTACAAGGCACCAACATCATCCATCGCGCCTCCAACGAGCGCGGCAATGTTGAAGCGGCACTGAAAAAAGCTGACTACCTGTTCGAAGACATATTTCACGCGAGCCAGATTCATCACAGCTACATGGAGCCGCACGCCACGACGGCGGCGGTGATCGGCGGCACCATTACCGTTTGGACCTGCTCGCAGGAAGTGTTCGAACTGCGTACGGTGATGGCGAGTTTGTTCGGTGTGCCGGAAAGCAAGATGCGCATTATCTGCACCAAGGTGGGCGGCGGCTTCGGCGGTAAGATCGAACCGCGCCTCGAGCCGGTCACCATCGCGTTGGCGATGAAGACGCACAAGCCGGTGAAAATGGTGATGACCCGTACGGACGAATTCACCGCGGCTGCCGGTTCGACGCCAGCGACGGTGAAGCTCAGAACCGGCGTGATGAAAGACGGCAAGATCGTAGCCCGCGACATCGATTTTCTCTGGGACACCGGCGCTTACGCGGAAGGGTTGGCGCCGAGCAACCGGGCAATGAAAGACGGGATCGGCCCTTACAATATTTACGATATCCGCGTGACTTCGACCCTGGTGTACACCAACAAAATGCGCGGCACGCAGCTGCGCGGTCTCGGCGTGCCCGAAGGCGCCTGGGCCATCGAGTCGCAAATCGATATGATCGCCGAGCGATTAGGCATGGACCCGCTCCAGTTGCGCATGAAAAATATTTTGCGCGAAGGCGATCTCAACGCGATCGGCGATTCAGTAACGAGCATCGGTCTCGAAGAATGCTTGCAGAAAGTCGCCGCCGAAATCGGCTGGGGCACACCAAAAGCAAAAAATGTCGGGCGCGGCCTTGCAGTCATCGCCAAATCGCCGACCACGCACTCGAGCATCTCGGGGGCGCATGTCCTTTTCAACGAGGACGGCAGCGCTCAGGTCATGGTCGGATCTTCGGAACTGGGGCAAGGCATGTGCGGCGTCTTGTCGCAGATCGCCGCCGAGGTTTTAGGTATTCCGGTGGAGTCGGTGGGAATCACCTGCGCGGATACGGCGGCGACACCCTACGACCGCGGCACTTTTTCGAGCCGTGTCACTTTTTACACCGGCATGGCGGTCAAGAAAGCCGCCGAAGATGCCCGGCAGCAGCTCCTCGAAATGGCTTCGAAGATGTCGGAAATACCGGCGAGCGATCTGTCCGTTGAAAATGAAAAAATCGTTTCATTAAAGCGGCCCGAGTTGTCGCTGACCTTGCGGCAAGTTTTGGAGTCGGCGCACAACCGCGAGAAACCAATCCTCGGTCGCGGCTGGTACGGCGGCAAGGGCGATTATCCATCGCTGCCGCATAAGGCGCAGGGCAAAGAATACGTCCCGGGCTGGAAATATGCGGCGCAGGCGGTTGAAGCGGAGATCGACGACGAGACCGGCATTGTGAAAATCAGAAAAATTGCTTCCGCGCACGATGTCGGCACAACGCTCAACCCGATCAGCGTACGCGGCCAGATCACCGGCGGCGTAGTGATGGGGATTGGCTATGCGCTGCACGAGCGGTTGCAGTTCGAAGATGGCCGCGTGATCAATCCGTCCTTTATGGATTACAAATTGCCTTCGTCTCAAGAAGTTCCCGAGATTGTAGCGATCCCGGTCGAAGTGCCGTTGCCCGAAGGACCATTTGGCGCTAAGGGCATCGGGGAACTCGCGGTGGTGGGCATCGCGCCGGCCGTGGGCAATGCGATTTACGATGCGTTGAAAGTCCGGATCAAAGATCTGCCGCTGTTTCCCGAACGAGTGCTGGACGCGATCGAAGCGCAACGGGCGAAGTGAATGAGAAATCTCGCGCAAAGCACAAACGCCACAAACATATGGAATGGCCACCACGAAGCACCTAGCGCGGCAGAGTCGCAGCCAAATTGCGAAAGAATTTTCACCAGAAGGCACGAAGATCGCGAAGACAGGAGAAGAAAATCTTTTTAAAAAAGTTCCGAACTTCGTGTCCTTCGTGTCTTCGTGGTGAGATTATGCCCGGAAAATTTGCATGAGCCGCGGAAATTATGAAGCATAGTAGCACGAAGGACAGGAAGTTTGGAAAAGAAGGCTCTATTAATTTCTTTTCTTTCCTTCGTGATCTTCGTGTCTTGATGGTGAAAGGACTTTAGAATCGGGGGACCCAATGATAACAGCATTTGGCTGGGCGATCTTTCTCATTTCGCTGACGCTTTGCGTCGGTCCAGCAGCAGCCGCGGAGCTCACCCGCGTACGCGTGGGTATCCTCGCCACCGGAGAGTTTTGTCAGACCTATATTGCGCAGAAAAAAGGTTTCTTCGCGAAGAACGGTCTCGATGTCGAGCTGATTTATTTTCAGGGCGGCTCGCAGGTGATTCAAGCGATGCTCGGCGGCGAGTTGCCGCTGACAGTTACTGCAGGCCCTGAGGGAGTGATCGCTAAAGTCCAGGGCGCCGATATCGCGCTACTCTCCGCGAACAATCCGACCATGCACTTCAGCCTTTATGTCGCCCCGGAAATCAAAAAGGGGGAGGATTTGCGCGGCAAGACTGCGGGCATCAGCCGATTCGGTTCCGCCAGCGATTTTTCCATCCGATATATTTTCAAGTCGATGAACCTGGCAGAGCGGGATTTGACGATTGTTCAGATCGGCGATAACCCGAGCCGGCTCGCTGCCCTGAAAACCAAGGCGATTCAGGCGACGGTCTTTACGACCCCGAATACAGTGCGTGCTCGCAAAGCCGGTTTTGTCTCGCTTGTCGATGCCTACAAGCTGGGGCTCAAATTCCAGGGCAGTGGGATTGCAGCTACCGGAGCTTTCCTGCGCGATCATCGCCCCGTTGTCGAACAATTCGTGAAAGGCTTTTTGGAGGGTGTGGCCTACGCGAAAACCCACAAGGAAGAAAGCCTTCCTTTGATCAAAGAGTTCATGAAGCTCAAGGATCAGGATGAAGTCGAAGACAGTTATCAGGTCATCATTCGCGACGTTCAACCGCGCAAACCCTATCCGCTGAAAGAAGGCGTCGAAACCGTGCTGCGCAATGTCGAAAGCACCGTCCCGAAAGCGAAGACGGTGAAGCCTGAGGAGTTGATCGACGATTCAGTCATACGGCGGTTGGATCAGAGCGGTTTTATCGACGCGCTCTATCGGTAGTTCGATGGTCATGATGCACAGTCTGACTGCGATTTTGTTTGTACTCGCCATCGCGGGTACCGCTGGCGCACAGATGCAAAAAGTAAAGATCGCGGTGTCGAGCCGCGGCATCGCTTTTATCGATCTTTATATCGCCGAAGATCGAGGTTTTTTTCGTGAAGAGGGGCTTGAGCCCGAGCTGATTCAAGTGGCCGCGAACGTCGCGACAGCGGCTCTGGCAGCGGGCGAAGTGGATGCCCTCGGCGCGGTCGGTTTGGCCGCGCGAGCAAGCCAAACCGGTTTGCCGATCAAAGTCTTGGCGGTAACGGGTCACCGCGCACTGTTCTGGCTCGTAAGCAAGCCTGAGATCAAATCCATCGTCGAACTCAAAGGCGCAACTCTCGGCATCACTTCGCGCAATGGCAGCCAGCATCTCGCCGCGAGCCGGCTCCTCGCTTCGGGTGGTCTCGATCCCAGTAAAGATGTTGCCACAGTGGTGATCGGCGGCGCTCCAGCGCTCTTGCAAGCGCTGGTCGCCGGCTCGATTCAGACCACCGCGCTTTCGCCGCCGACGATTATCGTGGGAAGGGATAAGTTCAAACTAAATATACTGGCCGAGCCGCCGAAGGATTTCCTCAGCACTCAGGGTGGGTTCGCGGTGACCGAGCGTGCGCTGGCCGAAAAACGCGATCTGGTTCGGCGCATGCTGCGCGCGCGCACCAGGGCCTATCGGTATTTTCATGAAAACGAAAAAGGCACCGCAGAAACGCTGGCAAAATACACGCGGCTCGATCTTGCCACGACGACGGAAACCTACCGGCTATCGAAATTTGGTTTTACCACGAACAGTGTGTTGTCCGACAAAGAAATGGAAACGCTGCTCAGGGATGATGCCAAGACGTTGGGCCTGCCTCAACCGGTGGCGCCGGCAAAAGTGTTCGATTTCGGTCTGCAGCGCGAGATCAATAGCGAGTTAGGCATTAAGTGAAAGCGGCGGCTCAAAGTTTTCGATTGTGAGATATTAAAACTGGCCACGATCCAGGATGCGAGCGGAGACCAAGAATGCCATTCAATGATTTGCGCGAATTCATCGCGTTTCTCGAGCGTGAGGGGGAGTTGATCCGTACACGAAAGCCGGTGGACGTGAAATATGAGATCTCCGCCTACATCCGCAAGACTAGCGATGTGCAAGGCCCGGCATTGCTCTTTGACAATGTAAAGGGCTTCGACATGCCGGTGCTGGGCGGCGTTTTTGCAACTCGGAAACGCGCTTTTCTCGCGCTAGAAACATCCAACAAGGATTACGTCAACAAATTTCAGCATGCCCTCGATCATCTGTTGGCGCCGAAGGTGGTCGCCCATGCACCATGCAAAGAAGTTGTCTACAAGGGCAAAGACGTCGACTTGAACATGCTGCCGGTGCCGATTTTTTCCGAAAAAGATCCTGCGCCCTTCATTACGCTGGGATTGTGCATCAGCCGCGATCCCAAAGGCGGAAGAAATACCTCCATCTATCGTCTGCAGCTCAAAAGTCGCAATCGGCTCGGCATTATGGCGCAGCATCTGGTGCGTCAACTGATGGATGCGGAGTCGATGGGCAAGGGGTTGCCGATCGCGATCGCCATAGGCACGGACCCGGTGTTGCCGCTGGCAACGCAATGGATGGCACCCTACGGCACGGATGAGCTGGCGCTGGCGGGCTCGCTGCGCGGCGCGCCGGTGGAAGTCGTGAAAGCGGAAACAGTTGATTTGGAAGTGCCGGCGACGGCGGAAATTATTATCGAGGGCATGGTTCTGCCCAATGTCCGCGAGGAAGAGGGGCCGTTCGGCGAAGTCTCCGGCTATTACACTCCGTCCAACCCGAAGCCGGTAATTGAAGTGAGCGCAATCACCCATCGTAAAAATCCGATTTATCAAGCCGCGCTCACCGGCATGCCGACCACCGAAAATCATATTCTCAAGCAGCTGCCGCTCGAAGCGACTTATTACTGGCAGCTTAAAAAGGAGTTCCCGGGCGTGACCGGGGTGCATTTTCCGGCTGCGGGCACGGTGGGCATGACGTGCGTCGTTGCCATGAAGCAGGCCTATGAATGCGAAGCGCGCAATCTGATTGCCGCGATGATCGGCACGCGCCGCAACAAGATTACGGTCGTGGTGGACGACGACGTCGACATCACCGACATGGAAAAAGTGTGGTGGGCGATCGCCACGAGAACTCAGGCGGATGAAGACGTGATTGTCTTCCCGCGCGTGGTCGCCACTGCAATGGATCCCTCGGTGCGCAAACTGCGGGTCGGATCGAGTCTAGGCATCGATGCGACGGTGCCCTTTGGCCAGCGCTTTCCGGAAATCGTCAAAGTGCCGGGCGCGGACAAAGTATCGCTCGATGATTTGAAATGAGAATTAGGAAGGAATGATTCACCACGAAATGATTCATGAACTTGCGCTCGCCTCTGGAAGATGAAAAGGGAGTTCGCTTGGATGTTTCCAATTCGGAGAGTCCGTCATTCCCGCATGTTTTTAGCGGGAATCCAGGCGGAATTGGGACTGGACCCCCGATTAATACATTCGGCGGTGACGCTTTTGAAAGTCGTCTTTGTTTCAACTTCCGCGTTATTTTGCAAAGGAGGACACGAAGTTCGGAAAGGGTCCTTTCTTACCTTCGTGTTCTTGCTGGTGAGTAAGGTTTCAAATGTTATCGCGTCGCTTGGAGGGTAGATGAAGTTTCAAGGCAACTTGTTGATTGCACGGCCGGTGGAAAAAGTCTGGCAGTTTCTTTGGGACATCGAAAAACTTGCAGGCTGCATCCCCGGTTGCGAAAACGTCAAAGCGATCAAAGAGCGGGAAAAGTACGAATTGAAAGTGAAAGACAGCGTCGGTCCGATAACCGTGCATTTGGATTTGCTGGCGGATATCAAAAGGCTCGAGCCGCTGAAATTGATCGAGATTGCCATGGAAGGGAAAGATTTCAAAGCGGGGGGCGTGCGCCAGACCATGGCCTTGACGTTGACTCCAAAGGGCAACGAAACCGAGATCGGTTTCGAGACCGACGTCAATGTCTTTGGGAGGCTGGGTACGCTCGGCTATCCCTTTGTGAAGAAAAAGGCGGAAAGCGTGATCAAAGAGTTCGGCGAAAAAATAAAAGATGCTATCGAGGCCGACGGCTGATTGCGGACTCGATGAGTCGTTAATGCGGGGTAGAAACCGCACAAGAGTAGCGGAAATTTACCTCCTCTCCCCTTGGGAGAGGATTGAGGTGAGAGCGCATTCGATGCTGTGCTTTCCCTCACCCTGACCCTCTCCCAGCGGGAGAGGGAACTTTTTGTTGGTAGAGAGTAGTGCTTTAACAACAGTAATGTGAAAGTTCAGGAGTCCGGTTCATGGAAATAAAACTGTTTCGACCGCATTCATTAGAAGAGGCTCTAAGCCAGCGCGCGCAGTATGGCAGGGATGCGCTACCGATCGCCGGCGGACAGTCGCTGCTGGTGATGTTGCGCAACAAATTGATCGACCCCCAAGTTCTTTTGGACTTAGAGCCGCTTGGGGAGTTGCGCGGCTTGCAAGCGCACGACAACGGTCTCTCGATCGGTGCGATGACGACATTTTTTGATCTGCTGTCTTCAAGCGGTGTACAAAATGCTGCGCCGATACTCGCGCAAGCGGGTGCCAAAGTTGGTTCGACAGCGATCCGAAACCTGGGAACCATCGGCGGTAACCTTTGTCACAACGAACCCGGCGCCGATCTGCCGCCCGCCCTGTTGGCGCTTAATGCATCCGTAGAGTTGCGCAGCAGCAAGGGAATACGCAACGTTCCGCTCACGGAGTTCTTTCGCGGCTATTTTGAGACTGCCCTTGCAGCCGATGAAATTCTCTCACGAGTGGAGATTCCAGCACTTCCCGAGGGCGCGTGCGGAGCTTACATCAAGCATTCGATCAGCCCCGAAGATCTTGCCATTGCCGGCGTTGCCGTCGTGGTTGTGCTGGACGGTAATAATCCTGTCTCAGCGCGCGAGCTGCGCATCGGTTTGGGCGGCGTGGCGCCGGTGCCGCTGCGCGCCTTCAAAGCGGAGACGGCGTTAAGTGGCAGAGCACTAACTGATGAAGCGATCCGGGCAGCGGCAGAAATTGCCGCCTCGGAAGCGGAGCCGATGAGCGATCCGCACGCTTCGGCAGATTACCGGCGAAAAATGGTCAAGGTACTGGTGCGCCGCGCGCTCGCTGCAGCGATGGACCAAGGAGAAAGGAACGGGCATGGCAAAGCTTAAGCTTCTAGTTAACGGCGAGTCACACGCAGTCGAAGCGCCGGAGACAGCATTATTACTGGATGCCCTGCGAGAAGGGCTCGGGATGACCGGCACGAAGCGCGGCTGTGAAACCAGTCACTGCGGCGCCTGCACGGTTTTGATCGATGGTATGGCGGTGCACAGCTGTGTCGTGTTGGCGGCGCGCTGCGAAGGAAAAGAGATCGCCACTGTCGAGGAGCTCGCCCAGGATGGCGAGCTAAACGACTTGCAGCGATTGTTTCTGAAGCACGGCGCACTGCAGTGCGGTTATTGCACACCGGGCATGCTGATGGCCGCTACGGCGCTCCTGCGGCGCAATCCGAAGCCGACTTTGGAAGACATCAAGGTCGGGCTTGACGGCAATCTGTGCCGGTGCACGGGCTATACGGGGATTTTTGAAGCGATCCAGTCGTGCGCACTCGGCACTAAATAGCGCGGGGTACAAGGTTCAAACTTTACAGCTCAAAGAAAGGGAGGATGCTTCGACTAAGCTCAGCATGAACGGAGTTTATTTTAATACTCATGCCGTTCGTCTTGGACCGCTCGACAGGATCGGGACTAATGGTTGTCGAGGGAGGCCTGCCCTGAGATAGTCGAAGGGTTCGAAGTTGAGGCAGATTGTCGAGCAATCGATGGCAAACAAGCAAGGAAAACAGCCGAGCTACTCCTATATCGGCAAATCAGCGCCCAAAATTGAGGGTGTAAAGAAAGTGACCGGACAAGCGCTTTACACCGCTGATCATGTGCTGCCGGGCACGGTCTGGGGCAAAGTTCTGCGCAGTCCGTATCCCCATGCGCGGATAACCCGCATGAATACGGAGCGCGCAAAAGCGCACGACGGGGTTCTGGCTATTCTGACGGCGGCGGATATTCCCGACGTCTTAACCGGACGACGCCTGCGCGATATGCCGATGCTGGCAAAGGATCGTGTGCGCTTCATCGGCGAAAAGGTTGCGGTGGTAGCCGCAGCGGAGCCCTATGTCGCCGAGGAGGCGGCGCAACTGATCGAAGTCCAATACCAGCCGTTGACGCCGGTGTTCGAGCCGTTGGCGGCGATCGCCGAAGGCGCGCCGGAGCTGCACGAGCGGCTAGCCGACTATCAAGGATTGCCCAAGATCGGCACGCCGCCGAAAAATACCTATTCGCACGAGGAGTGGCTCTTGGGCGACGTCGAGCTGGGGTTTCGCGAAGCCGATCGGATTTTCGAGGATCGTTTTTCCACCCAGCATGTGCACCAGACCTACTTGGAGCCGCACTCGAGCGTAGTCTCCATCGACCGCGGTACGGGCATCATTCACGCCTGGGTGAGCAACAAGGTCCCGTACAACACCAAGAACAGCCTTGCCGATGCGATCGGCGTATCCGCGGATAAAATTGTCATCCATGTTTCCACGATCGGCGGCGACTTCGGCGGCAAGGGCGCGTTGATGGATCTGCCATTGTGCTACTTTTTGTCCCAGCGACTGAACCGTCCGGTGCGCATGGTCATGAATTACACCGAAGAACTAACCGCGGCGAATCCGCGGCACGCCTCACAGATTTTGGTCAAGACCGGCGTCAAAAAAGACGGCCGCATCACGGCGCGACAGATCAAAGTATATTGGAACGGCGGCGCCTACGGCGCCATGAAACCAATCCCGACGGTCAATCTGCCCGGCGCCGTCAAAGCCGCCGGCGCCTATGCCATTCCTAACGTGCGCATCGATTCTTACGCTATCTATACCAATAGTGTTCCCTGCGGTCACTTTCGCTCGCCTGGCTTGGTGCAGCTGGCGTTTGCCAGCGAATCGCAGATCGACATGATCGCAACAGCGCTGAAAATCGATCCGCTCGAGCTGCGCCTGCGTAACGCGCTGACGGATGGGTTTCCGACGCCTGATGTCAAAGGGATGGTCGACGTCAAGTGCAAAGAAGTGCTGGAGACTGCGGCGAAGGCGACAAATTGGAACAAGAAGAATTTGCCGGCGCACGTCGGGCGCGGCATGGCGCTTTCCTATCGACATGTGGGTCTCGGCGAGGCCAACGCGCGCATGCGGCTCAATCCAGACGGCAAGATTACGATCTTGACCACCTACGCCGATACCGGCACGGGGGCGCACACGATTCTGTGCCAGATGGTCGCTGAGGTTCTCGATGTGCCGTTAGAACAAGTCGGTCTAGAAGTCGGCACGACCGATGCCTTCCGCTCGGAATCGGGCACAGGCGCAAGCCGTGTCACCTTCGTGCTTGGCCAGGCCGTGTTGAAAGCGGCCGGACAATTGAAGGCGCTCCTCTGCGAGCTGGCGGCGGAATTGCTTGGCGTGCCGAGCGATCAGATCATTATAAAAAAAGGCCGCCTGAGCGCGCCGCGACGGGATGGGCATTCGATCACACTTGCCGAATTGGCGGCGGTGAAAAATCTGATTGTAGAAACCGAGAGCTATCATGCGGAACACGAGACGCCGCCCGAAGGTGTTTTCGCCGCCTGTGTCGCAGAAGTTGGGATCGATGTTTCCACCGGTCAGGTGATGCTGCGTAAGCTGGATACGATTCATGACGTGGCGACGATTCTCAATCCGGTGGGGCATCAGGGGCAAATCGACGGCGGAATCATGCAAGGTCTCGGCTACGGTGTGCTGGAAGAACTGGCGATGGAGGACGGACGGGTGGCCACGACGAATCTCGGTGAGTACAAGATTCCCAATATCCGAGATGTTCCGCCGCTCGAGACCACCCTGGTGCAGAGCCACGAAGGCGCATCGCCGTTCCAAAGTAAAGAAATCGGCGAGAGCGCAATTTCCCAGGTCGCGCCGGCGATCGCCAACGCCATCTATGACGCCGTTGGCGTGCGTATCACGGATCTGCCGATCACCGCGGAGAAAGTTTATCGCGCGCTGCAAGAATTGAAATGAGTTGCGATGTTAAAGGTTGGAGGTTACTGGTTCCATTCAAACCTGAACTTTGAACTTGGAACTTTGAACGGCCCGACGCTGACGCTAAAGATGAGGAGGCGATGAGGATACTAATCGCTCTCACATTCTTTCTGGTGATCTTGTTCCCTAGTTTCGCCTTGCCGCAAGCGCTCAAGGAAGTGCGGCTCGGTTCGACCGACATCACCGTGTCGAACTTCTCCAGTTTCTATGCGCGTGATCGTAAGTTTTTCGAGGCCGAAGGTCTCGACATGAAAATGGTGATTATAAAGACCGAGGCCGCATTGGCCGCCATGGCTTCGGGCGATCTGGATTATTCGACGCTCAGCACTTCATCGGTCGAAGGCACGCTCAAGGGCATGCCGCTGCGCCTTCTCGCGGTGACGAATCGCTACCCGCTTTTGGGTCTGGTCGTGCGCAAAGGCATCAACAGTGTCGGCGATCTCAAAGGAAAAAAGTTATCGGTGAGCTCGTTCGGTGGAGCGGTTTACGGCGCGGCGGTGTACTTGCTTCGAAGTCACAGTTTGCGACCGAAAGAAGATGTCGCGATTCTCGCCGGCGGCACGAATTCCGCCCGCATCGCCACGCTCAAGCAAGGTTTGGTCGACGCGGCTTTAATCACTGCTCCCGACGATCTGCGCGCTGTCGGTGAGGGCTACCGCATTCTCATAGACGTTGGCAGTGATTACGGACTCCCCTGGGGCGGCATCAGCGCTTCACAAAACAAGATCCGCCGAGATCCCGTAGAAGTAGAAAAATTTCTCCGCGCGGTGATGCGCGGCGTACGGGCTATAACCGAGCCACAAAACAAAGGCGAGGTGACGCGGTGGATCGGCAAGTTCTTCAAGCTCGACGACAAACTGGCTGACGACTTCTACCGGCGTCTGGTCCCCTCGTTGAATCCCAGCGGCTTGTCTGAGCGGGATAAAATCAAATTGATCATCGACAGCGCTGTGGAAAGAGGTTTGACGGAGAAGCCCCTCGATCCCGACGCGGTGGTGGACTTTTCGATCATGAAACAGCTGCGATTCTAGACGGATGAGCGGATTGAATAACCACGAAGTGCACGAAGGACACGAAGTTCGGAAAACGGATTTTTGCTTGTCTTACCTTCGTGATCTTCGTGCACTTCGTGGTGCAAGCGGATTCGTGGGAGGTTCCAATCATGAAAGGCGAAGCGAGTGAAGCGATTGTCCGTGGGCTCAAAGCCGCGGGCGTCGACTTTGTGGCGATCCTGCCGGATCATGGCTTTGACCGGGTGCAAAAAAGAATCGCCGAAGATGAGAGTTTTACTTTCGCCCCGGTGAGCAATGAAAGCGTCGGTGCGGGCATCTGCGCCGGAGCATTTTTCGGCGGTAAGACGCCCGCCTTGATGATTCCTACGTCCGGTTTTTTAGTGGCTACCTGGCCGCTGGCGAGTTTGCACAATCTGTGGAATATTCCGCTGCTTCTATTAATTCCTTATCGCGGCGATATCGGTGATGCACAGCCGGTGATGCGCACCTATCAGTTCACCACCGAGCCGATTCTGCGCGATCTGCATATTCCTTATGTGACCGTCAGTGAGATCGGCAAGATCGAAGGCGCGATCCAGGATGCGGTGAGTTCGGCGTTCGCCTGGCAAAACCCGATCTGCATTTTGTTCAGGGGGGAGACTCTGCGATGAAGCGCTTCGATTGCTTGAAATTACTGGCCGCGGCCGTGCGCGATCACGATCTCGTGGTGACCAACCTTGGCAACACCATGCACGAGTGGCTCACGCTCAGGCCCTCGCGCGCAAACCTCTATAATATGAATCTTGGGCAGTGCACCCCAGTAGCGCTCGGATTGGCGCTGGCATTGCCGCATCGCCGGGTGATTGCGCTCGACGGCGACGGCAATTTGCTTCTCAATCTGGTTTCGCTGGCAGATGTTTCTCACCGCAAGCCGACTAATCTCAAGATTTTTGTTTTCGATAACGAGGCCTATGAATCTCCGGGGGGTATGCCGAGCGCCACTGCCCACGGCGTCGATCTCGTGCAGATCGCCAAAGGCTGCGGCATCGAGCGAAGTTTTCCCGCCGCGAGCATCGAAGAATTCAAACAGCGCGCCGAGCTGCTTGATCAGGAAGGGCTTTTGTTCGTCAATGCCAAGATTGAGATGGGCAGTATCGAACGGCCGCCTTACGGCACGATCGATTTCAAATTCAACAAGTACCAGTTCGCCACCTATATCGAAGAAACTGAGAAAAAACCGGTACTGCGATTGCGATCGCGCTCGCCGTTTACGCAGAAGTGATTTGTCCAAGGTTCAAGGTTACGGGTTCAAGGTTCGAACCGCTTCCGAACTCGGAACTTTGAACATTAAACTTTGAACCTAGTCATCAGAGCGGAGATATCGATGAGAAGGTTAATTTCCTACGCGGCGGTTGTTCTACTCATCATCGCCGCGGCGATTGTTTTCCCGCGCCTCCTTTACGCACAGCCGAAAAGTCTGGAGCCGATCAAGATCGGCTACAGCGGCATCGGTATCGCCCATGATTTTTTGAAGCTAATGGAAAAACACCGGATCTTCGAAAAATATGGATTGGCCGCGCAAAGCATCTATATCGGCAGCGGCTCTCTGATGAATCAAGCGATCGTGGGCGGCAGCATTCAATTCACTACCTCTGACCTGCCATCGCAAATTCAAGCGGCCCTGGCCGGCGTCGATTTTAAGGTCATTAGCGTCACGATCAACCGATTGGACGGCGCGATCATGACGCGCAAGGAGATTCGCAAGCCGGAAGATCTCAAAGGGAAGCGGCTTGCCATCAGCCGTTTTGGTTCGGTGTCGGACATCGTTACTCAGTTGGTATTGCGCTATTGGAAACTTGATCCGCAAAAAGACGTGGCGATCCTGCAGGTGGGCAATACCCCGAGCCGGATCGCGGCAATACTTAGCGGCCAAGTCGACGGCGGACTGATCAATCCGACCGATGTCGGCAGAGTCACGGCTTCGGGCTGCTGCGTTCAGCTCGCGGATTTGGGCGGTCTCGATATTCCATACGCGCGCTTCGGTGTCACCGCGATGGGCAATTTCTTGAAGTCGCGACCGGATACCGCGCGTAAACTCATGGAAGCCTTCGTCGACGGTATAAATTATTACAAGAGCCACCGCGATGAAGCGGTCGCCGCTTTACTGGCGCGCGGCGTGGAGCCGAAGTCAGCGCGCGAGGTCTATCAACAAGTGGCGGATTCCTACCGCTCCCGGCCGGATCCCGATATCAGCGGCATCAAAGGCGTGCTGGACTCATTGCCGGAAGAAAAGGCGAAAAGAACGGCGCCGGAAAGTCTGATCGATCACGGACCGTGGCAGAGCGTCGCGAAGAGCGGTCTGGTCGAACGACTCTATGCAAAATAGTGAGCGACCGACCTATGTAGCAGTAGCTCGATGATGGACCGCTTTCAAATTTTCGGCATCGGCACAGACGGCGCCACGAGCATGAGTGAAACCGTGGAGCTTGCGAAACAGGCTGAAGCTTTGGGGCTTCACAGTTTTTGGCTGGCGGAGGGGTACCATTCGCGCAGCGCCGTCGTGCGCGCGGCATTGATCGCCGCAGCCACAAGCCAAATCAAAATCGGCCTCGGTATTTTGAGCCCGCACACCAGGCATCCCGCTCTGTTAGCTATGGACGCAGCGTCGCTCGATGAAGTAGCGCGCGACCGAATTGTTCTCGGCGTTGGCAGGGTTTTAAATGCGTTGCGCAAGCACGCCATCGACAGCCGCGGAACTCTACAGCTCGTCCATGAGTCGATCGAGATCATAAAAGGCATCTTGGGCGGCGAGCAGTTCCAATATCGTGGCAATCGATTCAATATCGCTTCACCGGGCAGCCGGCTCGATCTCGAGCCCTGTGGCAAAGTGCCCGTGTACGTGGGCGCAACGGGGCCTCAAATGCTGCGACTTGCCGGCCAATATGCCGACGGCGTTCTCTTCAATTATCCGTGCACTCCTGAGTTCGTTCGATACGCGATGCCGATCATCGAGGAAGGGCTCTCCCGCGCCGGACGGAAGCTGGATGATTTCGATGTCGCAGCTTACCTGCTTGTCTCGGTCGACAACGATGAAAAGGCTGCCCTCAACGCCGCCAAGCGTTTTGTCGCCCAGAAGCTGCCGACGCGCCATTCGGACATGCTGCGCCATGCCGGCGTGACCGCGGCCGAGATCAGGGCTGTGCGCGAGAGCGTGGAAAAATTTGGACTAGCGAAAGCCTCGACGGCGATCGACGACGAAGTTGTGCGCAAAGTGACCATCGCCGGAACGCCTGATCAGGTTGTCCAAGGTCTAACACGATTTCTTCCCACGGGCCTGAAGCTGCCGATCGCCTGGGAGATCATCGGCCCCGACCGTCGGCGCTCGCTCGATTTGCTGGCGCGCGCGGTGCTGCCGAAACTAGCGTAGAGATTATGCGACCGAAGGGAAAACAATATGATGGCATATCCGTACGACGACAAACGAATTATCTTGACGCTCCAGATCGATCATTCTCGGCTCGCGGGTTATTTTGCCGCCCAATGGGGCAACAGAGACTTCGACCGGCCGAGTCCTTACGCTTCGGTTGTCTTGGCGGCCGGAGAGCACGACATCGGTTGGTGGGAATGGGAGATGTGTCCTTCGACGCTCAACGACAGGGGTATCCGCTCGATTATCACGACGGCAGTTTGAAATACTTGGGCCAGCTGCGCCTTGATTTCTATAAGAACGCGGTCGATCGCGTGATGGGTCGCGATCCTTATGCGGCGATGCTGCTGGCGATGCATGGTTTTGCGCTGATGAACGCCGGTTATGGTAAATAGCGTACCCGCCCGATCGCACCTCGGATCCGCGCGTGAAGGCCTATTGTGATCATCAGGATGCGTTGAGGTTAAAGCTACAAAACGAACTGCAGCAATCCGAGCAATACAAACAGTATTGCACCGATGAGCAGCTCTGGACCCATTACGAGTACATGGAAGTTTTCGATCGGCTCGCGCAATTTGTGTGCAACCGCTATCCGCTAAATAGCAAAGCGCGCAAGCTCGGACCGATGAATTCATTGAATGATCTCGACATCCCGACCAAGCAAGGACAGCAACCCGTGAAGATCAACATCGATACAGTGTCGGAACACGAAGCGATTCTTTCTCCCTACCCATTCGATATCGATCCGTTGCCGGTTTCGTTTACAGCAAGGCTGGTGCCGAATCGCGCTTACCAAGGTGGCGATGATTTTCTTGGTGAGTTTTATCGAGCCGAGCGGATCACTGTAAATCACACGTTGGCGTCGGTTTAGGAAATAAGGTTCTCAGCAATACTCTTAAACGACGCAATCGAACAGAAGATTGTCACACGTTCGAGTCGAGTTCTTGGTTTTAGTTGCGCTTCACCTTGGCCCATCTCCTCCGCTGCGCGGCCGCAATTTTCTTTCTCGTTGCTGCACTCATGCTGCGCTTCTTTCCCGATAGCGCTCCGTCCGATGATGATCCGGCAAGTAGGCTCCGGAGTTCACGGTTCAGAGAATCGAGTTTTTCCTTAATCGAGGCGGCGCGCCGTAGTTGTTGGGATGTTAGTTCGGTTATGTTCATGAGCGTCAGTACAACACTCGACTAACCAAAATCAACTACTACCCTGTGCCAAACAGTGGCTGCGGTGACTTGGTTCGTGCATTAGTCACCTCCACGCTTGTTTCATCCGTTCATGCACACCTTCGAGCCATCAGACTCGGTCCGTCAAATCGAATCATCGAGCAATGTAATAAGAGGATTCCGAGAGAAGCGTTTGTCGACCCCACATCGAGCCGAGGCTCGACTTTCGTTCCACTCCTGAGCACTGCAGCGCAGAAAGATCTGAAGGAACTCGCGAAGCGCTACAACAAGGACATGATCGCGACAGAGGAATCCATTGAAGCGCGGATCCTGGAGATCAACCGGGACATGCTGTGTTCCCCTATGATGCAGCACTCCAGTTTGAAGAGATTACGAACTGGTTTGTCGACCACCACCAAACGGACTACGAGCGCAAAAACCCTACCAAGTGGATCGGCGCTCCCAATCGTCCGGAAGCGGCTCGGGCTCAAACACAAACTACATGATACCGCTTTCAGAACAAGCAAAGCTGGAGCGGCTTTGTGAAAAATATGATTAGGCGGCAAACAGAGCCAAGACGATGTGACCGAAATTCGCGCCGACTCTATTGGACTGTGACAACATCGTGGATTCGCGGGTTGACATCGCCGATCGGGTGCCCCTAGTATCCGTCCAAAGTTTCTCCGAGGGGAGCCGCGCTTATGAAGATCCGGTCATTGGATTTTTTTCTCATGCTGGCGTTTCTTTACGCGATTCCCACGACGGCCATTGCCGCGTCCGCTACGCAGAAAGCAGTGATCACGCCTGCCAGTTTCAGCGATCGCGAGGGGATGCTCGTTGTCGCTCAACAGCAAGGTTTTTTCCGCAAACATAATCTCGACGCGCAACTGGTCTTGATGCCCAACGGACCCCTCGCGCTCACGGCCTTGGCAGGCGGCGAATCTCAGTTTTACTACGGCACCACCTCAGGCGCGAGCTTAGGATCGGTTTTGAACGGACTCGATGGCGTATTCGTGGCCGGGTTTGTCAAACGGCTCGTGGGTGCCTTCGGAGTAGGCCGCGACATCAGGACTCCCGCCGACTTAAAGGGCAAAAGGCTCGGCGTGGCGAGCCTTAGCGGCGGCAACTGGATGTTTACAATGCTTGCGCTTGAGCATTGGGGCATCGACCCAAAGCGAGACGGCATCGTTTTCAGAGTTATTGGCGATACCGGCGCGCGCGTGCAAGCGATCGCCACCGGACTGATCGACGGATCATTGCTGGGCTATACTCACGGCGCGATCCTAAAACGCCAGGGCTATCCGATTCTCGCCGACGTGGCGGATCTGAATATTCCTTTTCAAGACAGCGGCCTGTTTACGCGTAAAAGCTTTATCGCGCAGCATCCGGAGACGGTCGAGAACGTGCTTCGCGCCCTCCTGGATGCGATTGCGTTTATTCAGGAGCCCGATAATAAAACCGCGGTGCTGAAGGGTCTTGCGAAATGGTTGCGCCTGTCAAACCCGGAGGAAGCATTAGATGGGTATGATTTCATGCGCAGAATGTATACGCGACAGATTTACCCGAGCCTGGATGGTATCCGCAACAGCATCCGGGTGCTGACACTTACAGACGAAAAATTCGCTCGCCTGAAGGCCGAAGATCTAGCAGATGACCGCTTTGCGAGAAAGCTCGAAAAGGAAGGGTTGTTTTAATGGCTGACTCGACTACGCCGGCAACATCGGTGGACTTTGCGGACATGGCGATTTTGGATACGGAATACGCCAAGAAAAGCCTCTAAACGGCTTTATGCACAAATGGACATCTCCAGACGACATTCCACTCCTAGAAAGTTCCCCAAGTCCGGAAAGTTCACGCCTCTAGTGTCTGGTTAATCGTTGATTGTCGCTCGGTGTCCAAAAAATTAGCAGTTTGTTGAGAGCGGCATCCGACGCACTGACGCCATCCGCACGGTAGCCGATTACCAACAGGATATCACCAGAATTTGTTGATATCTTTTTTTGCTGACGGACCCTGCCAATGAGCCATCTCTTGATCGTCACTTAATCATCCGGTCCGCTCTCGCCAACACATTGGGAGGAATTGTTAATCCGATCTGTTTGGTGTTTTGAGACCTGCAGATATTCTAGCGCGACACATCGCTCGCGATGATCTCCGCCAGCACATGAATGGCCGCGCGGATCTAAGGAACGGCGTCCTTATCGGCCAATGAGGCCGGACAGAATTTCTTCTCGAATTGAGCGCTCTGTGGGATTGAGATTGAGAAGGGTATCAGCACGGCGGTGAACAATGCCCGATTCCTCGAGCATAGCGGATAAACCCGGTTTTTGCGTTTGAATTCGCGGTAATTCCTAAGTTGGTGACGGAGTACATATGCAAGTTGCTTCTCGCCGTAGATGAAGATTTCTTTTGGCTGTTCCGATTTACCGCCGAAGTTCATTTTTATAATTCGAGTAATTCTTCGGGCGAGTTTTTGCCGGGCCGCAGAATTGCGGCCCGGCATTCTCTACAACTAGCTCTCGAACTCTCGGCCGAAGCGGAAAGACTCCACTTGTTGTTGCTCCGTAGCCTGATCCTGGGCGATCGACCATTCATCGCATGGGCCGTAGAGGTCTACAGTCTCAGTTTCGGAACTTCTCCAGTCCGAAGTTCCACTGCCCTCCGAACGGGGCGTTCGATCACCGTATGAATAGTTATCCCCGATTTGTTGGCGCACGATTAGCTCGTCGTCTGCCGCTGCAACTCCAGCGAGAGTACCCGATATAATGATTGTTGCTGACATTCGCGAAGCGATGCGTTCCATATTTTCCTCCTGGATTGTTTTTTCTTACGATCTTGCTGGATCGTTATTTTAGATCTTCATACATCGTCTCCTTTCGTTTGATTTTTTACAGGGAGCAACGCTGCATCCGAATATGCCGTACGATTTGCTTACTTGATCTTATCCGCCGTGCTTCCCTGCTTATCCGGCGAAAAGTGAGAAGCCGGTCGTGCCAAATCTCGGCCAACCCTCGTCCAAAGCCGGCGTAAGAAGCACGGGACAGGGCATACGCATGATCACTGCCAAAAATCTCGCCCGCGCCAGCAGGTAGCGGAAAAAAGACTGCTTGCGAAAAGTGAGCACCACCAAACCGATGAGTTCCTTGTTGGCGGTTTCCACGATCTTTTCCGCTCTATTTCCAAACACAACCTTCCGCCTGATTTTTACGCGGCCGGGATTTCTGATTACTTTCTCGATGAAATTATAAAGATCGAGCGCCTTTTCACGTAGCAGCTCGTCAACGGGAATGCTCGGTGATTCATTCATGGTGCTTCTTCCATCGGGCTACGATATTCAGGAAGAAATCGGCCTCTTCCTTTTGAGTCACGTTTAGCACGACAACTTCCGCCTCCGTTTTTTGTGCCACCGCCACGGCGAACTTAAGCCCATGAGCAGAATTCTCCGAGAAATCGACAGGAACAAGGATTTTCTGACCGGTGCTCATTAAAAACCTCCTGATTTAAAGACACTACTCCAGACCCGACGATAGATGACGATTCTGATCGCCACACTGAGATGCTGCGGATGGCAGCAGGAAAACGATTAGATAATGAGAACAGACTTGGAAATGTAATGGGAAATTTTCGGAGCCAGAATTTGACTGAAACAAATTGGAACGGACAGGCGCCTCCACAAGCCTTGCCATCGTGCGCTTGCCGCCGAGAAAACGCCTGCCTCTTCTAAACCTTGGATTCGAGATCCTGCACGATTTGTCTCACCAGCCTCGGCAGCAACGGAAATGTCATCGTCCCTGGTTGGTCCCTGCAGCACTAACGGCGTAGCTTCAATAGAACTGATCGCCGTTGACCCACCGGTATGATGCGGATTGCTCTGGGCAAGACTGCGGTCAGTGAAAATGCCCAGGCACAGTAATCCGAGTCCCAATAACACGGCTCTGACGCTAAACGTTGTTTTCATGCGCGACATCACAATAAGCTTTAAGCGTAACAACCATTGCTTCAACAGCAAGACATGGCACGCCTAAAGAAGAAATTTAATGTGCGATGAGCGCTAATCTACGAAGCTCAGAAGAAGAATATAGAACTTCATTTTTGCGACATTGTTCCGGACACTTGATATTTATTTGGGACGTCAGCTGAAGATTTCCAGCCCGAAGTCCTAAGACATCAACATGGGTGCAAGCGGTGTACCAACGTAATGTTCTGTCGCGGTGTCGAAACACTTAAAACATTCGGAGAAACCCCGCCATTTGAAGAGGCTATTCGTGATGAATCCCACCAAAAAGCAAGACGGGATTTGCGCTTACTTGGTCGCGGCGCCCGGTCCTTCCCGCTCGACTGCGTGCAGGTAACTCATGTCCAAAAACGACTGCGCCGGCGCTGCGTCTTTGATCTTGCCATCTTCTTTCAGGACATCGATGATCGACTGAACCGCGCCGGGCACAACGTAGGGATATTC
>Ga0075424_100001268_pt1 | contig 21943 bp, 19 predicted proteins | sample SoiMethybrSBSTD3_FD_75301 | JGI IMG/M metagenome (GOLD analysis project Ga0075424, IMG submission 75301) | Bulk soil microbial communities from a Populus tree surrounding site in Tennessee, USA - Soil MetaG P. TD hybrid SBSTD3 | ecosystem: Environmental > Terrestrial > Soil > Tree plantation... | reverse complement strand
GAGTACGACCGGCTGATTTCCCACCCCCGGCTTTCCCCCTTCAAAGTCGCCCTGTTGCACGGGCGCATGAAGGCCGAAGACAAACAGGCGGCCATGGAAGGGTTTACGGCCGGCCGCATCCAGGTGCTCGTCACCACCACCGTGGTCGAGGTGGGCGTGGACGTGCCCAACGCGACCCTGATGGTGGTGGAGAACGCGGAGCGCTTCGGCCTCACGCAGCTTCATCAGCTGAGGGGGCGCGTGGGACGCGGAGCGGCGCGCTCTGTGTGCGTGCTGATCCCGGGCGCGGGCGCTACGGGGCGCGCGCGCGAGCGGCTCGAAGTGCTGGGCAGGACCGAGGACGGCTTCGCGATTGCCGAGGCGGATCTGAGGCTGCGCGGCCCGGGTGAGCTGTGGGGGACACGCCAGAGCGGGCTCCCGCGGCTCAAGCTCGCGGACCTGGCGCGCGACGAGGCGTTGCTCGAGGAGGCGCGGACCGCGGTCCGCGCGGTGGTGGAGAAGGACCCATGGTTGCAGGAAGAGGCACATTCGGCGCTCAAGGCGGCGTTGCTCGCGCAGTACAGCGAGCCGCTGGAGCTGGCGCTCGCGGGCTGAAGCGGGCGGCGCTCCGGCCGTCGCGCGGTCCGCGCCGTCTTGGAGGAGAGCGCGGATGATCGTCGCCTGCCCTCATTGCGCTGCGGTGTACGAGCTGCCCCGGCATCTTTTGGGCCCGGGCGGCGCGGCGGTGCGTTGCCCGCATTGCACCGGCGAGTTCACGCTCGGCCCCGAGGGCGATGTCGTGACGGCGGGCGGTGCGGAGCGCGGGCGGCGCCCGGCAGCGCCTGCCGCAGAAGAGGCTGCGCCGTCTCCGCCCGCGGCGAAGAGCCCGCGCCGTGCCGCGGCGGCGGAAGCCGCGGCGCCGGCCGCGAAGAGCCAGCGCCGCAGTCCTGCGCCGCGTGCTCAAGCCGAACCGGCGGGCGCGACCGGGACCGCTGCCGCGGAGGCCGCAGATGCCGCGGACGACGCATCCTCCCCCCGGGCGATCGCGCGCCGCGTGCTCGAAGAGCTGGCCGCGCGCAAGGGGCCGGCGATGAAGGACGCAGGCTCGCGGGGCCGGCTGCTCTCGGAGTTCGGTCCCGATCTGGTCGCTGCGTTCGAGCTGTTCCGCAAGGAAGTCGGCGGCTCCGGGAACCCCGGGCCGTTCCGCGACGAGCTCAAGGAGCGCTGGGGAATCGACCTCACGCCGCCCGAGAGCTAGCCGCTCCGCTTCTCGCGCCGCATCAGCGCGGGGTCGATCACTCCCCACGCCATCGAGAGCAGGCCGGCGGCCGCGACGATCCCTGCGCTCACGAGCAGCGCCAGGCGCGTTCCGAACCCGCGGGTGAGCCATGCGGCCAGCGTGACCGTGACCAGGAACAGCAGCCGCATCAGGAAGTCGCGCGCGCTGAACACGCGGCCGCGCTGCCGCGGCTCTGCCCCCTCCTGGAGCAGCGTCTCCGAGAGCACGAAAGCGGGGGCGACGAATACGCCCACCACGAACGATGCCGCCACGAATACCGCGAAGCGCGTCGAGACCGCGAACGCGCAGAGGCCCCCCGCCGCGAGCAGCAGGCCGACTCCGAGCAGCAGCGGGCGCGGCAGGCCGCGCCCGTGGCTGTTGACCCACCAGGTGCTGAGCCCGGCGCCGAGCCCCAACGCGCACATCAGGAGCCCCAAGCGCTCCATGCCCGGGACGCTGGCGGCGCGCTGGATGTGCTGGTTGCCCGCGACGTGCAGGAACCCGCCTCCCATCCATACCGCGGCGAGGGCGGTGAGCCCCAGGCCCACGCGGCTGTTGCTCATGAGCAGTCGCCAGCCTTCCGCCACCTCGCCCAGGTAGCCGCGCCGCTCCTCCGGGCGGGCTTTGAGCGCGTGCGCGGCCGGGCGGTAGGCGATGATCGCGAGCGCCGCCACCGAGACCAGGTAGGTGCCGGCGTTGATCTCGAGCGCCCGCGTCCAGCCCCAGTGATCGATCACCCAGCCGCCCACCAGCGCGCCGACCGCGGTGGAGGCGATGCCCGCGACCGAGAGCAGCGCGTTGGCTGCCAGCAGCTGATCGGGCGCGACGATCTCGGGGGTGATCGCGCTCTTCGCGGGGAGGAAGAACACGTTGCACGTGAACAGCACGAACACCAGCGCGAACACCGGGGCCACGCCGTGGACCATCGAGTAGAGCCAGGGGATCGAGAGCACGACCGCCGCGCGCAGCGTGTCGGAGACGATCAGCACCCGGCGCAGGTTCCAGCGGTCCACCCACGCGCCGGTGAACGGCGCGAGCAGCAGCACCGGCGCCAGCATCACGTTGGCGAGCACCGAGAGCAGCCACGACGACCCGGAGTCCTTGAAGTGTTGCGTGTGTTCGGCCAGCAGCCCGACCAGGGCGAGGTAGGTGAAGCGCTCGCCCAGGATCGAGATCAACTGCCCCCACCACAGGGCGGAGAAGTTGCGCTGCTGGAGGAGGCCCGGCGGCGCCTCCTGCCTCGGGGCCAAGTTCAAAGCGGCCGCAGGCAAGGCGTCGCGGGCGCGCGGTCTTCGCAAGCGCCCTCCGGTCGGCGGGAAGGAGCCGGGCGCGCGCTGCGGCCGTCGCGCGCTTCCAACCTAAGCGGCGCTGTGGACAGTCGCGCGCCCCGTCCGCACCTCGCGGTAAACGGCCTCGAGGCGGCCCGCGACGCGCGGCCAGGCGAACTCCAGCGCGCGCGCCCGGCCGCGGGCGCCCAGCACCACGCGGCGCTCGGGATCGTTCACGATGCGGGCGAGCGTGCGCGCGAGCGCCCCGCGGTCGCCGGGGGCGAACATGAGGCCGTTCACGTCCGGGGTCACGACCGAGCGGTATCCGGGAATGTCGGAAGCCACCACCGCGCGGCCGGTCGCCATCGCCTCGAGCAGCACGATGCCGAAGCTCTCGTTGCCGGTCGCGGGCGAGACGAACACGTCGCCGGTGGCGTACCAGCGGGGCAGCTCGTGGCTCGGCACGTGCCCGATGAAATGGATGTGACGCCGCATCGCGCCCGGGACCGATGACATGTACTTGAGGCGCAGATACGAATCGCCCACCAGCAGGAGGCGCGCGCGCCCGTGCGTGCGCTCGACCACCTCGGGCATGCATTCGAGCAGCAGCTGCACGCCCTTGCGCGGATCGAGCCGGCCGACGAACAGGATGTTGTCGCGATCGGGATCGCGCCAGCGCTCGATCGGCGCAACGCCCGGATGGAAGCGCTCGACGTCCACGCCGTTCGGGATCACGCGGTAGTCGCCCGGGAAGTAGCGGGCCGCGTAATCGCGCGCGGTGTTGGAGACCGCGATCCGCGCGCTCAAGCGGTTCACGATGGGCGTGAGGGGCCTGCGCATCCACTCGAGCAGGCGGCTCGGGCCGCCGGTGGTGTGGAAGGTCCCCACGATCGGGCACCCGGCGGCCTGCACCGCGAGCAGCGGCAGGGTGGGGACCAGCGGAGCGTGGACGTGCACCACGTCGAACTCGTACGCGCGCATGAGCGAGCGCAGCTGGGCCTTGAGCCGCATGCCGACCGCGAGGTCCACGAACGCGCCGTTGAACGGGATCATGATGTTGTAGCCGATCCGCACCACGCCCGGCGCGTTCTCGGCCTCGCCCTGGCGGAAGCGGCTCGTGACGATCGTGACGTCGTGCCCGAGCTCGCGCAGCTCGAGCGCGGAATGGTGGACGTTCTCGGTCACGCCGCCGTAGCGCGGGTAGTACGACTGGGTGACGATGCCGATCTTCACGCCTGGAGGCGCTCCCCGGCGGCCGCCGTCTCGCGCTCCAGGGAGGGCAGGCCCTCCCACATGGGACGGAAGATGCACCACTGGTCGATGCGCTCGCGGATGTGGCGCTCGGTGGTGGCGGCCACCGCCGCGTTCAGGGCGGCGGCGCTCTCGAAGCGCGCGGGGTCGAGGGCGGGCTCGATCAGGATCCGGAACCGCCCCGGGGCGGTCCGCTCGCACCGCCCGCAGACGATGAGCGCCCCGGTGCGCTGGGCGAGCACGCCCGGCCCGGAGGGGAAGCGCGTCTCGTGGCCGAAGAAGTCGACCGAGACGCCGTGGCGGTACACGTCGCCGTCTACCATGAGCGCGACACACTCGTTGTGCTCGAGGGCGCGCAGGATGCTGCGGAACCCGTCTTCGGGCGAGATGGTGTGGATCGAGAGCTCGGTCTTGGTCTCGCGCACCGCCGGGTTGAGCCAGCGCCCGAACTGCACCCCGGCCACCGCGTGGAGCGGGTGGCCCCAGTGGGCCACCATCACGCCGGCCAGCTCCCAGTTGCCGACGTGGCAGGATGTGACGATCACGCCGCGGCCGCGCGCCACCGCTTGCTCCAGGTGCTCGCGGCCCTCGACCTCGACCGCCCGGAACAGCTCGGTGCGGGTCATGTGGGGGAGGCGGAAGAACTCGAACATCATGCGGTTGTAGCTGCGCATCATGCGGCGCACGATGCGCAGCCGCTCGCGCCGGTCGGCCCGCGGCAGGATCACGGCGAGGTTGGCGAGCGCGGCATGGCGTCGCGCCGGGAACAGGCGGAAGTGGACCTCGGTCAGTGCGTCGGCAAGGAAATAGCCGAGGCCGAGCGGCATGCCCGCCACCAGCGACGTGAACCAGCCAAAGACGAGTCGAGACATCGGGGCCCCACTCTTTTGGAGACGGCTGGGAAGCGGCGGGGAGCGCACCGTCATCATCCACGATTCCATCCGAAGCTACGGCCAGTCCGGAAAAGCTGTCAAGCCGGTGCTTCGCCCGCTTCGCACGCCGCGAAATGTTGACCGGTGTCGCGTGGAAGTCTAGGATGCGCCCACCCTTGGAGTTGGGCTTCGATGCGGCCCCGATCCTGTGCGCGGGGCCGAACCGGCGCCCGGAGGACCATCCCTGGACCGCCGGCGCCACACAGGGCACGGGAGGGAGTAATGGCCAGCCAGAAGCTCGTTCGCTGCGAGATCCGTCGGCGTGGCTCGTCGGGGCCGACCAGCCCGCGTTTCATCCCGCTCGAAATCTTCGGGTTGTGGGAATACCTGATGTCCACCAAGCACGACTTCGAGGTGATCTCGCCCCGCGCCTCGCTGTGGCTGGACATGGAGGATTCCCCGGAGGCGGCCTACAGCGAGAGCCAGTACGAGCGCGTCACCGAGGTCTCGGCCTTCGTGTACTCGGGGCGGGACGAGATGTTCACGCGCGCGTGCCGCTACTTCCGCACCGAGGAGTGCGATCGCCTGAAGCCGATCTTCCTCAAGCACTACGGCTCGCATGCGGACAAGCCGCAGGCCCACGTCCGCGAGCGCTCCGGGATCTGGCTGCACCGCCAGCCCGGGCCAGCGCCGGTCTCCTAGGCTCCGTTTGAAAACGCCCGATGGCTGCGTTGCGCGGGCGGCTCCTCGCTCCAAAGTGGCCTGAAGGCCACATTTCCGCTCGTCGCTCGCCCGCGACGCCTTGCCCTCGGACGTTTTCAAACAGAGCCTAGCCCCGCCGAGGGCGCCCGGGAAGCCTCCCGGCTTCTTTTCATTCAAGCCCGCGCCCGGGAGCGCCGATAGCTGATTGCGACAGCGGTGCCAGGCCGTCGGCGCCATTGTCCTCGCATCCCGCGCTCCACGAAGGAGGCGCCGCATGCGTGAGTCGCGACCCCATTCGGTGCGTGCGGAGGGTCCCTAGCATCGCGTGCAGACGCCGAAGCTGGCGGGCGGTTCGCAGCACTCTCAAGGTTCCCGTGGAGAATAGGGCGGCAAGGGGCTCCGTGGGGTTTCGCCTTGTGACAGGGTGGGGTCGCTCAGGGAGGATCCGATCGTGGTCGTCGTCAGCTATTCCGGCAGGGAGATCAACGCCAAGCTCGTCTACTACGGCTGCGGCTTGAGCGGCAAGACCACGAATCTGGAGTCCATCTACGAGGCGGTCCCCGAGACCAGCCGCGGCAAGATGGTCAGCATGAAGACGCAGTCGGACCGCACCCTGTTCTTCGATCTGCTGCCGCTCGACCTCGGCGAGATCATGGGATTCAAGACCCGCTTCCTGCTCTACACCGTGCCGGGGCAGGTGTTCTACAACGCGACGCGCAAGCTCGTGTTGAAGGGCGCGGACGCGATCGTGTTCGTGGCCGACAGCGAAGTCGGCAAGATGGAGGAGAACAAGGAGAGCCTCGCGAACCTCCGCGCCAACCTCGCAGAGCTCGGCCTGACGCTCGACAACATCCCGTGGGTGATCCAGTACAACAAGCGCGATCTCCCGAACGTGTACTCGGTCGATGAGCTCAACCAGGAGATCAATCCCGGCGGCAGGATCCCCACGTTCGATGCGGTCGCCACCGACGGCAAGGGCGTGTTCGAGACGTTCCGCGGCATCTCCCACCTGCTGATGGAGAAGGTGACGCGCGACTTGAGACGCACCGCCGCCGGCACCTCGACGACGCGCACCGCCGGCGCCGAGACCCAGGATGCAGCTGCCGCGCCGCGCCCTGCAGGGGCCGCCGCGCCCCAGGAGGCCGCGGCCCACGCTGCGCGTTCGGTCGAATACGGCCGCGAGATCGAGCTGCCGACCGCCCAGTCGGCCGCACGCCCTTCGGCGCCTGCACCCGCTCCGGCGGCTGCGCGCGCGGCGGCACCGCCTCCGCGCCCCGCGCCGCCGCCGCAGAGCGCTCCGGGTCACGGCGAAGCTGCGCTGCGCCCGCAGGCGCCTGCGGCTGCGCCCGCGGCTCAGCGGCCCCAAGCGCCCGCGATCGGGACCAGCCCGCCGGCCCCCGGGCTCGCGCCTGCCGCAGGCTCCGAGGAAGTCATCGTTCCGATCCAGCTTGGCAAGAACGGGACACATGAGATCGTCCTGCGCATCGTTCTCAAGCTTGGGTGAACTTCTCGATCGACCGGCAGAACGCGGTTGACAGCGGGGATGAAGCTGCATAACGTCATGCGTGCGATGTGTAAGTCCCAGGTGCGCGCGCTTCTCCTCGTTCTCTTCGCCGTTCCGCTTGCGGCCTCCGGCGTGCGCGCGGGCACATTCGATACCGGGCCCTCGCTGGGATACGCGCCGCGGGTTCCGATCAGCGCGCTCGCCAGCCCGATCTCCTCGATCGATCCGACGCGTTTCCACGTCTCGACCATGGTGAGCGTGGGCTCCGGCTGGGGCGCGGGAACCCAGGGGCTGCAGGTCACGAGCCTCAGCTACCAGTTCAAGGCCCCGGTCCAGATGCGCGTCAGCCTCGGCAACACCTGGGGCCAGACCGCCGGCGGCTCGGGCTTCTTCCTCGAGGGCGCGGACCTCTCGTTCCATCCGAGCCCCAACAGCTTCTTCCAGATCAGCTACCAGAACGTGCGCTCGCCTCTCCAGTACGGTTACTCGCCCTTCTACGCACCGTACTGGGCCCGGTAGTCCCGGGCTCCTCCCTCAAGGAACACCCCCGTTGAGCCGCATCGGCACGGCGTTCTCCGCCGCGCGCGGGCGCCTGGGCCTCGTCCCCTATCTCACCGCCGGCTATCCGTCGCTCGACGCCACGCTCGAGATGATGGAGGCGCTGGCAGTGGCGGGCTCGCTCGCGCTCGAGCTGGGCATCCCGTTCTCGGACCCGATCGCAGACGGCCCCGACCTCCAGCGCGCCTCGGAGTGGGCGCTGCGCCGGGGCGCGGGAACAGCCGCGGTGCTGGAGACGGTGGCGCGCTTTCGGCGTGAGCAAACGGTGCCGATCGTGATCATGACCTACATCCAGCCGCTGCTCGCATTCGGGATGGAGCGCTTCGTGACGGCAGCTGCCGCCGCCGGCGTGGACGGCGTGCTCATCACCGACCTGCCGCCCGACGAGGCCAAGGAAGTGTGGGAAGCGTGCGACCGCGCAGGCCTCGACACGGTGACGCTGGTCGCGCCCACCACCGACGCGGCGCGGCTGCCGCGCCTGCTCGAGCGCGCGCGCGGATTCGTCTACTGCGTCGCGCGCACCGGCGTGACCGGGAACTCGCCCGGCTTCTCGGGCTCGCTGCCCGATCGCATCGCGGAGCTGCGCCGTCACACCCAGCTGCCGGTCGCCGTCGGCTTCGGCATCTCGAGCCCCGCAGGCGCGAGCGCCCTCAAGGGCGTGGCGGATGCGGTCGTGGTGGGAGCGGCGTTCGCGCGCGCCGTGGCCACGGACCCCGCAACGGGCGCCGTGCGGCGCGTGCGCGAGCTGGCCGAAGCGCTGATCGCCGCCGTCTAGCCCGGCGTCAGGCGCGGCATCGGGGAGGCCGTGCAGGCGCATTTCTCCTGCGTGGCGGCGCCTTCGGTTTCGAGAAATGAACCGGGCGCGCCAGGTCTACGGGGTCTGGGGGGCGGCCCCGCTGCCTCCTGATTTGCTGTTCTTGCGGCCCGCCGCGTTAGCGGCGGATCCACCAGAGCAGATCGATGAACAGCTCGATCAGGCCGAAATCCACGGTGCCCTCCTGGCAACAGAGGTCGCGGCTCCGCCGCGGTCAACCGTTTACTCGGCCGCCCGTGGGTTGGCAGCGCGGGCGGGGAAGGCGGCATCCTGTCGCCTCACCTCGCTGGATCGGCCGCTGCCGTTCGTAACTTGAGTGCGATCTGCGAGAGGGGATTGCGCCCGCGCGCCGGCTCGGTCAGCTGGCGCAGGACCACGACCGTGAGGTCGTCGAGCGGGCGGTCGGCGAAGTCGCGCACCGCCGTGAGCAGGTCCTCGAGGATGTCCGCGGCGCGGCGCGTGCCGGCGGAATCGAGGCTCTGGCGGACGCGCTCGACCCCGAACATCTCGTCGCCGCGGCGGGCCTCGGTGAGGCCGTCGGTGTAGAGCACGACCACGTCGCCGGCCGAGAGCTCGACGGAAACGTCCGGGTAGGTGGCGTCGCCGCTCACGCCCAGCAGCACGCCGCCCGCGGTCAGCTCCTCGAAGCGCCCGCCGCGACGCCGCACCAGCGGCGGCGTGAGGCCGGCGTTGGCGAACCATACCCGCGCCATGCGGACCTCGACCCGCGCGCACAGGAGGCCCATGAACTTCTCCGGCTGGTCGAGTCCCACCAGCTCGCGGTTCAGCGCGCGCAGCAGCGCCCCGGGGCTGCCGGCGCGACGCGCCTCGTCGCGGAAATGCGCCTGGACGCGCGCCAGGACCAGCGCCGCCGGCACGCCCTTGCCGGCGGCGTCGCCCACCGCGAGCGTGAAGTCGCGCGCCGAAGTCTCGACGAAATCGTAGTAGTCGCCGCCCACCGACTCGCTCGACACCGCGGTCGCGGCGCAATCGAGCGTCGGATAGACCGGCGCGCGGCGCGGCAGCAGGTTCACCTGCATCGCGTGCGCCACCTCGAGCTCGCGGTCCAGCGCCCCGTGCGAGCGCGCCGCCAGCCGGAGCTCCGCGTTTTCGAGCGCCACGTCGGCGTGGTCGGCGAAGCGAATGAGCTCGCGCACCTCGATCCGTCCCAGCCACGTGCCCGAGAGCCGCCGGCCCAGCAGCAGCAGCGCCCGCATCGGGGCGCGCCCCACCGGCAGCACCCATTGGATGCCGGCGTGCTCGAGCGGCCCCGAGAACGGCTGGAGCCGCGGGTCGTCGCCTGCGACCACGCCGCTCTCGCCCTCGAGCCGCGCGATGAGCCCGAGGTCGGGCGCGAGCGGCGAGAGGTGGCCGATACGCGCGACCTCGCGCAGCCTGCCACCCTCGGGAACCACCGCGCAGCAACCATCCAACCGCAACGCGTCGAGCAGCGCCTGGCACGCATTGGCGAGGATGCGATCGGCGGCGTCGTCGCCCGCGGGCTCGTCGCGCGCCACCCAAGCGCCGAGCGATGCCGCGCCGGCGTCGCGCGCGAAGCGCGCATCGAGGCTCCGGACCCATGTGCCGACCGGTCCCAGCACGGCGGACAGCATCGCGATGCCGGCGAGCGACATGCCCTCGACCTCGGCGCCGAGCCGCGAGCCCCAGTGGCGCGCAATCCACTCGCCGCTCAGCCATGCCGAGACGGCGATCACCAGGAGCCCGAGCCCGACGCTCAAGGCGCGCAGCGCCACCCGGAAGTCGAAGATGCGGTGCACCACCACCGCCCACGCGAACGACGCCGGGACCAGCAGCGTCGCCACCACCACCCAGCGCTCGCCCGGCACCGCCGTCCCGGGGGAGAGGTTGCGCACCAGGATCAGGATCGCGAGCGGCCCCGCCCCGAGCAGCGTGCCGGCGAGTGCGACCCGCAGGCGGCGCCGCGCGTCGGGCGAGCGCGCGCGGAAGTAGGAGCGCGCGAACAGCGCGAGCGCGAACGCGAGCCCGGCGGCGAACCACACCGCCGCCGCCGTTTCGATCATGACCAGGGCTCGCGCCGCCAAGGCCGAGCCCTGGGGCACCGCCAGCTCCAGGAACGCGGCGGCGAACAGCAACGTGGCGACCAGATAGGCGCCGCGCACCACGAGCCCGACGCGCCGGCCGCGCGGCCCGCCCTCGGGAAAGAGCGCGAAGAAGTGGATGAAGAGCGCGGGCAGGAACAGCGTGATCCCCGAGTACACCGCCTCCCATGCAGCGGAGGCGACCGCCGACGGCCACAAGGGCGTGGGCATCACCAGCCACGCGAACGCCAGGCACAGCAGGAAGAAGGTGCGCGTCAGGTGGTCGCGGCGTTCGCTCCACACCGCCCCGGCCAGCAGCACGAAGCCCGAGCACACCGCGAGCTGCGCCGCCATCATGCGGCGTTCGACCGCCGGCTGCTCTTCGGGCACCAGCCACACGCGGCGCCATTCGCCGCCTCCGGCCCGGCGCTCGAGCTCGAGCGGAGCACCCGGCATCGCCCCGTTGAGCGGGCCCAACCGGGTGGCCGGACCCCGGCTCGGCGGGTGGGCGGGCCGCAGCCGGTCGCCGGCCAGCACCCCGGCGCGCTCCCCGGGGCTCCCTTGCACCACGCCCGCGACGTGATCCGACCTCAGCATGACGCCGGTATAAGGCCGGCGCGGCAGGCTGAGCGCCGACAGGGCGAGGATTCCGGCGGACGCCACCAGCAGCCCCGTCGGGAGCAACCCGGACCATCCACGGTGCATCCTTGCCTCCCGGTTCGTATCGCGGACGGAGAGGCTAACAGGGGCTCCGCGGGAGTCAAGAATCACTCCTGACTTGGAGTGTCTACAGAATGAGTCTATTCTGCTCTTAAGTGGTTAGAACTTCTTGCCGATACGCTTTTTGTCCGACGGGTGATACTCACCCCGGCCCCGGTGCGGAGGGAGCTTCACAATGCTGGTCCTAACACGGAAGTTAGGAGAGAACATTCGAATCGGAGACTCGGTCAAGATCACCGTTCTCGAGGTCCGCTCGGGGCAGGTGAAACTGGGAATCGAGGCTCCGCCCGAAGTGAAAGTGCACCGGGAAGAGATCTATGCCCGCATTCAGGAAGAGAACCGGCGTGCGCAACGTCTCCACAAGGTGGGACCGGGTGAGCCGACTGCCCCGGAGAACGACAAGAAGGACCGTTCGGCCCCGGGTTGACTCGCGGGGATTCCTGCACGTCCTCGATGCCGGTTGTCGCGCATCGGCGGCGCCGCGACCCGCACGCAAGCCGCGGGACCTCGCACACGTTTCTCTGAGCATCGTTCCCCTGCCGCCGCACACGCGCCGTCGCACTGCCCACGGCGTGCGCTGGTCCCGCGTGGCCTCCGCGCGCGCGCGGCTCGCGATCGGCTGGTACGAGCGGCCGCACGTCCGCTGGCAGATCGCGGACGCCGTGCTGCGCGATCTCCGCGGCTGACCGCGGACCTCCGCGCACCGCGCATCGCATCCCGCGACTGAGCTGAGACCGCGCAGCACCTGCGCTCTCGCCTCGGGTCACGGCTTCCGACCCGCGCGGCGAATCCCAAGCCTTGCGATATACTGCGCGCAGATGACGCGAGATCGGATCACCCGGCCGCGACCGCCCGGGCCCTCGCCGGAAGCGCTGGCGCGGGCCCTGATGGAGGACGCAGAGACCGGCGTGCTGCTGCTCGACCCCGCGGCGCGGGTCAAACGCATCAATCGTCCCGCCCTGCGGCTGCTCTCGCTGCGCGCGCCTCAGGCTCGCGGCCTCCACGCGTCACAGCTCCTGCGCACCGCCGGCGCCCACGACGACCTGCTCGCCGAGGCCTACCGCGCCGCGAGCGGCGAGCGCGAAGGCGTGCTGGTGGCGCGCGACGGCAGCGAGGTCCCGGTGCTCTTGCGTACCTATCGCCTGGGACGGCCGCCGTGGACGCTGCTCACGCTGCGCGACCTCACGCAGCTGAAGCGGCTGCGCGAGGAATTGCGCCGCAACGAACGGCTCGCCACGCTCGGCCAGCTGAGCGCGGGCGTTGCGCACGAGATCCGGAACCCGCTGGCCGGGATCGGCACCAGCGCCCAGGTGCTGCTGCGCCGCTTCGAGCCGCGCGACGAGCGCGCGCGCTTCGTGCGCGTGATCCTCGACGAGGTGGCGCGGCTCGACCGCATCGTGACGAGCCTGCTCCAGTACGCCCGCCCCCGCACCCCCGAGCTCAAGGCCGCTACGCTTGCCGCTTGCGTGGAGCGCGTGCTCGAGGTGTCGCGCGACGCGCTGGCGCAGGCCGGGGTCACGGCCGAGGTGAGCGTGGCGCCGCGGCTCGCGCCGGTCTACATTGACGCCGACCTGGTGTCCCAGGTGCTGCTCAACGTCACGCTGAACTCGATCCAGGCCATGCGGCAGGGAGGCCGATTGCGCTACGAGATCCGCACCGTGAGACGCCGCCCCACCCCGCGCGGCCCGGGGCGGCGCGCCGACGACCGGGCGCGCGGCGACGGGGCGGCGGCGCTGCGGGCCGCGGAGCGCGTGCCGCTCCAGCAGGTGCGCGTCACCGACGACGGCGCGGGCATGGCGCGCGGCGTGCTGGCGAAGCTGTTCCATCCGTTCTTCTCGACCAAGCCCCAGGGCACCGGCCTCGGGCTGTCGATCTCGCAGACCATCATGCAGGAGCACGGCGGCACCATCGAGGTGCTGAGCCGCGAGGGCCACGGCACCACCGTTCTGCTCAACTTCCCCGTGGAGAAGCGACATGGCGAAAGGCGACACACCGACGCACCCGGCGGTCAACGAGCACCGCGCCGCCGTCCAGACCGCGCACACGCTGCTCATCGTTGACGACGAGCCGTCGCTCCGCTTCACGATCGGCGAGTGGGCCCGCGACTCGGGGCTCGCGGCGCTCGAGGCCGCGGACGGCCGCGGGGCGCTCGAGCAGCTGCGCGAGCGCGGCGCCGACGTCGTGCTGCTCGACCTGAAGCTCGGGGACGAGGACGGGCTCCAGGTCCTGCGCCGCATCCGCGAGGAGGATGCCACGCTCCCGGTGATCATGCTCACCGGGCACGGCGGCGTGGAGCACGCCGTGCGCGCCACGCGGCTCGGCGCATACGACTTCATCGAGAAGAAACCGCCCTACCTCGAGCACCTCGAGGTGGTGGTGCGCCGCGCGCTCGAGCACGCGCGCCTGAAACACGAGGTCGCGCACCTGCGCACCGGCACCCAGCGCGACCAGGTGCTGTTCGGCGAGAGCGCCGGGCTGCGCCGCGTGCTCCAGCGTCTCGAGAAGGTGGCGCGCAGCAACACCGCGACCGTGCTGCTCCACGGCGAGACCGGCTCGGGCAAGGAGCTGATGGCGCGCTACGTCCACGACCACAGCGCGCGCGCCGCCGGCGCATTCGTCGACCTCAACTGCAGCGCGATCCCGGAGCACCTGCTCGAGAGCCAGCTCTTCGGCCACGAGAAGGGCGCCTTCACCGACGCCAAGCATTTCAAGAAGGGGCTGTTCGATCTCGCCGACTCCGGCACGCTGTTCCTCGACGAGATCGGGGAGATGCCGATGCAGCTCCAGTCCAAGCTGCTGCGCGTGCTCGAGAGTCGGACCTTCCGCCGCGTCGGCGGCCAGGTGGACATCACCGTGGACGTGCGGGTGGTGGCCGCCACTCACCGCGACCTGCCGCGCGCGGTGGCCGAGGGCAAGTTCCGCGAGGACCTCTACTACCGCCTGAACGTGGTCCCGATCTCGATGCCGCCGCTGCGGGATCGCTCCGAGGACATCCCGCTCCTGGCCGAGCACTTCATCCGCCGCTTCTGCGGCGAGCTCGGCCGGCCGGCCCCGCGGCTCCATGCCGAAGCGCTCAAGGCGATGGTCGATTACGCATGGCCCGGCAACGTGCGCGAGCTCAAGAACGTGATCGAGCGCGTCGTGCTGCTCGAGGCCGAAGAGGAGATCCGGATCGAGCACCTGCCGGCGGAGCTCACGCGCCGGCCGGAGGCAGGGGGAGAGGCCGCGCCCGCCACGCCCTTCCCGCCCGGGATGGTCCGCCCGCTGGCCGAGGTCGAGATGCTCGCGATCCAGCACGCGCTCGGCGTGTGCTCCGGCAACAAGACCCGCGCCGCGCAGCTCCTCGGCATCTCCCGGCAGACCCTGAGGACCAAGCTCAAGGAATTCGCCATGGAGGACGATGCTGAGGATACGGAGCCGGCCTCCTAGGAGCGCTTCTGAGGCCGGGTGTCGCGTCTCACGGCGCGGGGGCGCTCCGAGGTCGGGCACCAAGAAGCGCTTCGAGGTCGGGTGTCGCGTCTCACGGCGCTCTCGCGGCGCGATCCGGGCGGTTCCCGGAGCGCGCTCGCGAGGAGCGAGCGGAGCCCTAGGCGAAGCGAGCGGGCGCCGCGAGACGCGACACCCGACCTCGAAGCGCCGCTCGGACACCCGACCGAAGCGCCGCCCGGACACCCGACCCCGGAGCTCGACACCCGACACCGCAGCCGACCAGGAACCGTTCGTGCGCCCGGGCGGGGCGCAACGAGGTTGGGCGGGCGAATTGCACCTCTGCGCCGGATCCCCTCCGGCGCCCTTCCCGGATCGCCCGCCGGCTGGACGCCCCCGCTCTGGAGTCCCTCCGAGAGGCCCGCGTCTAACTCGCTCCCGTAAAACGAGCTGGAAGCCTGGCCACGCGCCGGGCCCGGCGTTTCGGGCGCCCGGGCGTCGAATAATTCATCGGGATCCGTCTTCCGGCCGAAGGTGGCACGCAGACTGCAACCTGCCTGCGCGCCACCCCCTATTGGAGACCCCCGATGCCCCACATTCTCATCGTCGAAGAAGAACCCAATACGTCCTGGGCGCTGGCCGAGGGGCTGACGGAGGACGGCTTCACCACCGACACCTTTCGCAGCGGCGAAGAGGCATGGGCCTGGCTGCAGCGGGGGCGGAGCGACCTCGTGATCTCGTCGCTGCGGCTGCCGGGCATGAGCGGTCTCGATCTCGCGCGCAAGCTGCGCCGCGGACCGCACGCCCAGCCGGTGATCATCGTGACCGCCGACGGATCACCCGAAGTGCTCCGCGACCTCGAGAAGGCCGGCGTGTCGCAGTGCTTCCCCAAGCCGTTTCCGATCGACGGCCTGAGGCGCTCGGTGCGCCAGGCGCTCGAGACTGCGGCGCGTCGCCGCCGCCGGGTGCGGAGCGTCGCGTGACCGCTTTCACCTCGAGCGCCGATCCGCAGCGCCAGATCCCCGCCGGCGAAGGCAGCCGCATGGACCGGATCGCGGCCGCGCTCGCCACGCTCGCGGCCGAGGAGCGGAGGCTCGAGCGCTTGGGGCTCGTGCTGCCGCTCCAGCGCTGCCGCGCGCAGCGGCGCTACTGGACCTTCCTGCGCGCGGTGTTCGCGTTGCCGGGGACCACGAAGGCGCCCGCTCCGCACGTTTTCCCCCCGCACTTCGATTGGGAGCGATGAGCACTCCGCCTCAGGACCAGGACGGGCACACGCCCGAGCCGGCGCACAATCTCCATCTCGTGCCCGGCGGTGGCGGGCCCCGGACCGAGGCCAGTCACCCCGCGCGCTGGAGCCGCCCCCACGTTCCGCTGGTGGTGATCGCGAGCGGCAAGGGCGGCGTCGGCAAGAGCACGCTCGCCGCGAACCTCTCGGTCGCGCTCGGTCAGAAGGGCGCGCGCGTCCTGCTCGTGGACGCCGACTTCGCGCAGGCCAGCCTCGATCTCCTGCTCGGCCTCCATCCGCGCCACGACCTGTCGCACGTGTTCGCGGGGGAGAAGACGCTCGAGGAGATCGTGGTGAACGGGCCGCGCGGCGTGACGCTGATCCCCGCGGCCTCCGGCGCTCCCGAGCTCGCCGATCTCGACGACGTGCGCCTCGAGTTCCTGCTGCGCGGCCTGACGCAGCTCGAGTCCAACGTCGACCTGATGGTGATCGACACCGCCTCCGGCATCTCGCGGGCTGTGACGTCGCTGTGCCTGGCCGCCGACCTCGTGCTCGTGGTCACGACGCCCGAGATGCCGGCGTTCTCCGACGCATACGGGCTGATGAAGCTGCTCCATCACCGCGGCCTCTCGCGTCCGCCGCATCTGATCGTGAACCAGGCCGGCAGCGCGGAAGAGGCCGAGGAGACCTCGCACCGCATCGGCCTGGTCGCGCGCCGGTTCCTGCAGATGAATCTCGAGACCTGGGAGCCGGTGCCGTTGGACGCGACCGTGCCGCGCGCCGTCCGCCGCCAGGAGCCGGTGTTCTCCGCCTTCCCCCATTCCCCCGCGGCAGCCGCGTATCGCGCGGCCGCCGACCGTCTGTGGAGTGTCGTTCTACCGCCCGATCCCGCCGTCGATTCCGATCAGCCCCAAAGGCTGGAAGCCTGAGAGAGAGGAGCCCCACGATGCCCCGAGCCGCCGTCACCACCGCGACCCGATCGTCTCTCCAACTCCGCCTCGTCCCGCGTCGTCCCGCGGAGCGCCGTACACCGTCCGGCCCGGCGGTGATCTACTCGAAGGACGACCTGCTCAAGCGCTTCGCGCCGCTGGTGCGGCACGTGGTCGAGCGGGTCGCGGTCACGCTGCCGCGCAACGTCGATCACGAGGACCTCTACTCGGCGGGCGTGCTCGGCCTGCTCGATGCGCACGCCAAGTTCGACCCGCGCAAGGGCGTGAAGTTCGAGACCTACGCGGTGTGGCGCATCAAGGGCGCGGTGCTCGACCAGCTGCGCGCGCTCGACTGGGTGTCGCGTTCGATGCGCCGCAAGGCCCGCAACCTCGACGGCATCACGCGCAAGCTCGATCAGCGCCTGGGACGCGCGGCCTCCGAGGACGAGGTGGCGCGCGAGATGAAGATGACGCGCGGCGACTTCTACCGGCTGCTCGACCACGTGCGCGGCGCGGTGCTGGTGTCGCTCGACGAGGGGCGCTCGGGCGAGGACCAGGAGCCCAGCACCCTCGCCGACCACCTGCCCGATCCCAACGCGTCGGACGTCGAGTCGCGCCTCGAGGAGGACCAGACCCGCGTCGTGATGCTGCGCACGCTCGACCAGCTGCCGGAGCAGGAGCGCCTGGTGGTCGCGCTCTACTACTACGAGCGCCTCACGCTCAAGGAAATCGGGCGCGCGCTCGGCATCTCCGAGTCGCGGGTCTCGCAGGTCCACACCCGCGCGATGGCGCGGCTCAAGCTGCGGTTGCAGAAGGCGCTGGTGGAGGAGCGCGCGGCTTGAGGCCGATGCGGGAGCCGCAGGGCGGCGTGAAGGCGCCGGCCTACGCGGCGCTGCACGGTCGGATGACGGCGGCGCTCGACCGGATCGATGCGGAAGCGGGAGGGGTCGAGGCGCGCGAGCTGCGGAAGACGATCGAGGAGTGGTGGAGCGCGCAGCAGATCTGGAACGAACACTTGTCGCAGCTGTTCGGAGTGCACCACGAGATCAACAACGCGCTGGTAGGCATCCGAGGGAACGCGCAGCTCATCCAGCGCAGCGCGGCTGCCGGGCACCCGGGCGTACAGGAGCGATTGGAGGTCGTGATCCGTGAGTCGCAACGAATCCAGGAAGCGATGGGGCGCATCCGGGACGCGAAAATCGCGCTCCACGGGCCGGACTCGACGTCCCGTGCCGCTTGAGCCCGGGCCCGCCGAAGCGGGGCGCGGGCCGGAGCCGGACGACGGGGCGGTGCGGGCCGGCGACGGCGCTCACGAGGGCGTCGTCGAGCGGCGGCGGGCCTCGCGCTCGCTGTGGACAGCGTGCGAGGCGCTGCTCGGCGGGTCGGCCGATCCGAAGGCGCTCGAGCGCGCGCTGAACTCCCTGCGCGAGGCGTTCGACGCAGACGCGGTCGCGCTCCACGCGCGCTCTGCGAGCGGCGAGATCGAGCCGTGGCTGGCGTGCGGCCCGTGGCGCGGCACGCCCGGCGACCTGCGCGACTGCGTGAGCGTTCCGCTGTTCCGCGGCAGCACGCGCGTCGGCACGCTCGACTTGAGGGCGCGGCCCGGCCAGCGCTGGCGCCCGGCCCAGCTCGGGCTGGTGCGCACCGCCTCCGGCGCGCTCGGGGCGGCGGTCGGCGCACGTCTCGAGCTCGAGAGCCTGCGCTCGCAGCCGGGGCGCGACCCGGTGACCGGTCTGCCGGACTTCCATGCGTTCCACGCGCGCCTCGCGGAAGAGGTGGCGCGCTCGCGCCGCCACGGCCTGCCGCTCGGCGCGGTCGGGCTCGACCTCGATCACTTCGGAGCGCTCAACTCGCGCTACGGGAAGCCGGTCGGCGACGCCGTGCTCGCCGAGGTCGCGCTCCTGCTCAAGCTCCAGGTGCGAGAGTCCGACGTGCTCGCGCGGCTCGAGGGCGGCCGCTTCGTCGTGATCCTGCCCGAGACCGAGTCCCCGGCGGCGCTGCGTTGCGCCGAGCGCCTGCTGCGCTCGGTCGACGAGCATCGCTTCGCGCGCGTCGGTCGCCTGAGCGCGGCCGCCGGCGTGGCATCGGGCCCGCGCGACGGGATCGAAGCGGTCGAGCTCATGAGCCAGCTCGACCAGGCGCTGTCGGTGGCGAAGAAGCAGGCTCGACGCCGCGTCGCACTGCCCGATCCCGCGCACACGCACTGAGTCGACTCAGGGAGACCGGAATGGACCTCGAACCGCGCGGCCAGGCCAAGGAGGCGGCGCCGGTTCCGGAGTCGGACGGCGAAGGTCTCGGGCCCGCGCGCGTGCTGGTGGTGGACGACGAGCCATCGGTGGTCGAGGTGTTCCGCGAGTTTCTCTCGGGCGAAGGCTACGCGCTCTCGGTGGCGCTCAGCGGCGAAGAAGCGGTCCGGCTCATCCCCGAGATCAAGCCCGACCTGGTGCTCACCGACATCAACCTGCCGGGGCTCTCCGGGCTCGAGGTGATGCGCTTCGCCAAGCGCGTGGACCCCGAGGTGGCGGTGATCGTGGTGACCGGATACGCCTCGGCCTCGACCGCGATCGACGCGCTGCGCGAAGGCGCGTACGACTACGTCACCAAGCCCTTCGACCTCGACGACGTCCAGCAGATCGTGGAGCGCGGCATCGCGAACCGCCGGCTCAAGGCGATCAATCGCCAGCTGGTCGCGGAGCTGCGCGGGAAGAACCAGATCCTCCAGCGCCACGAGCAGGAGCTGCGCGAGAAGGTGCGGCTTGCGACCTGGCAGATGACCAAGCTCTACGAGGTGGGCAAGGAGGTGGGCGCGAACCTGGAGCTCGCCCCGCGGCTCCAGCTCATCTGCGCCAAGGCCGCGGAGCTGGTGGGCGCTCCGGTGGTGGTGGTGTACCTGCGCAACGCGGAGAGCGAGCGGCTGCACGTGAGCGCAGCCCACGGCGCGGAGCTGGTGCCGCCCGAGGAGGACGTCGCGCGCTTCGAGGAGACCGAGCGCGCGCTCGGCCTGCGCTCGACCGACCCGCGCCCGGTGCGCCGCACACTCTTGGACGGCGCGGTCCCGAGCGCCCTGCCCGGGCTCGCGAACGTCGTGGCCCACTCCTTCATGGCGCTGCCGCTCACGATCGAATCCAAGCTGATCGGCGTGCTGGTGCTGGCGAACAAGCCCGACGGCTTCAGCGCGGATGACGAGGCGTTCCTGGCGCTCTACGCTTCGCAGGCGGCGATCGCGGTCGAGAACTCGCAGCTCTACGAGCACATGAAGAGCCTGGACCGGCTCAAGTCCGAGTTCGTGGCGGTGGTCTCGCACGAGATCCGCACGCCGCTCACGTCGGTGAAGGGCGCGATCGAGCTCCTGAGCGACGACCGCTACTTCCACAACAACGAGCAGCAGGCCAAGCTCCTCACCATCGGACACGCGAACGCGGAGCGCCTGCTGGTGCTGATCAACGACATCCTGGACTTCTCGAAGCTCGAATCCGAATCCATGCCGATGAACATCGAGCGCCAGCGCCTCGAGCCGGTGGTGCAGCAGGCGGCGCACCACATGCGCACCATGCTCGAAGAGCGCCACATCCAGCTCGAGCTCCAGCTCGCCGCCGATCTGCCCGACCTGATGCTCGACTCGATCCGGCTGGCGCAGGTGCTCACCAACCTGCTCTCGAACGCCGCCAAGTTCTCGCCGCCCCAGGGCCGGATCGAGATCATGGCGGAGCCCCAGGACGGCGTGGTGAGGATCGGCGTGCGCGATCACGGCGAAGGCATCGCCCCGGTCGACCTGCCCAAGCTGTTCCGCAAGTTCTCCCAGGTCGACTCTTCTGCCACGCGCAAGGCCGGCGGCACCGGTCTCGGCCTCGTGATCTGCAAGGGCATCGTCGAGCGGCACGGCGGCAAGATCTGGGTCGAGAGCACACCCGGCCTCGGCAGCACCTTCTACTTCACCCTGCCGGTCGCGGACCGGCGGGCGCAGCGGGTCGTGAGCCGGCGATGAGCGCCAGCGCTTCACGGCGCCGGCGGCTTGACCGGTTTCGCCCGTCCCGCATAGGTTGGCTCGTGTTGCGAAGCTCGCGGATGCCCGGCACATGACTCCCCGGCAACGGACGCGCAGGAGCAAGCGGTCCGCGCGCCGCAAGACCGGTCGCGCACAGGGCCCGCCCGAGGCCGCGGCCGGCCACAGCGCCGTGTTCCGCGCGATGGCGAGCGGCGAGCCCGGCAATTCTCGCAACGTCTTGCCGGCACCGGCAGCGCCGGTGGCTGCGGCTCCGAAGGGCCCGCGCTCGGTGCAGCCCGGGCCGGGCGTCGCGATCCGGCGCCTGCTCGTGGCGGGGCTGCTGCTCGGGCCGGCCCTCGGGATGGCGCTCGGCCCGCTGCTCGCCGGCGATCGCCTGCCGCTCTTCGAGTCGCGCATCTCGTGGCAGGGACCTCCACTCACCGCGGGCGACTGGCCCCGTGCGGCCCGGCACGGCGAGAGCGCCCGCACGCGCGCAGCCGGTGCGCGCACGTTCCTGGTCGTGCGCGCCGCCACCGCTGCGGGCGCAGAGGCGCTCGCGCTCGAGCTCGCGCTCCCGCGCCTCGCCCGCTCGCCCGAGCTCGCGGAGGCCCGCGCCGGGCGTCGCGCGGAATGGAGCGCGGCGCTGCTCGCGGGGCCGCGCGCCACGCTCACGCCCGCCGGCGATTGCGCGGCGCGGCTGCGCGGCTGGGCGGATGCGTGGCGCTCGATCGCGGCGCCGTCGGCGGAAGCGAGCCGTGCATCGGACGATTCGCAGGTGGCGCGCCACGAGAGCCCGGTGCCGGAGGAGAGCCGCGAGGTCACGCGGCGCGCGCTGGCGGCGGATGCAGTGGGCCTCGAGCGCGCTCTGGAGCGCGAGGCGCGGGTCGCGCGCGCCCGGCTCTTCACCCGGATCGGCGTGCTCCCGTCCGCCGATCGCGCGATCGCGATGGACTCGTGGCGCAGGGCCTGGCGCAGGCGGGCGGCGGAGATGGACAGCGTCGCCGAGGCGCTCGTGGCGCGCAAGCCCAAGATCGAGCGCGAGCTGGTCGCGCTCGTGGCGCCGGTCCACGCGCTCGACGCCGAGCCGCGCCTGCCCGACCCGGGCATGACGATGCTGATGGCCGCGGGGTCGGAGCCGACGGCCGCGCATCCCTTCCTCTGGACCTGGGTCGTGTTCGCCGCGAGCGGCTCCGTGCTCGCGATGCTGCTCGCAACGCCCCTGGCCCGCCGCGCGGCACGCATGCGCCGGGCGCGGCGCGAGGAGCTCATGCGGCGCTGGAAGGTGGCGGGGGAGGCGTTCGTCATCGCACCGCCCGTGGCCGCGAGCACGATCGAAGCCCGCCTGCAGATCGTGAGCGGATCCCGCCCGCG
>Ga0075424_100001267_pt1 | contig 21951 bp, 23 predicted proteins | sample SoiMethybrSBSTD3_FD_75301 | JGI IMG/M metagenome (GOLD analysis project Ga0075424, IMG submission 75301) | Bulk soil microbial communities from a Populus tree surrounding site in Tennessee, USA - Soil MetaG P. TD hybrid SBSTD3 | ecosystem: Environmental > Terrestrial > Soil > Tree plantation... | reverse complement strand
GATCAAAATACGAAGGTTCAGCGCTATCAGCGTGTGCGCATCAACTAGCGTGTTTTCAATGGCTTAATGACTATTGCTGGGATGTGAAGCGGCGTGAACTTTCGGGTGGAAGTGGCGAGTCGCGGGTCAATTGCTTGACTGATTGGCTCGCTGCTGTCAAAACGTTGGCGATCAGGAGCGCGTCAGACGAAGACGGATCTCTCGTGCCGTGGCCATCGCATCGAGGACGCTCGACGCAACCTGGGCAGCGCGGTTCCGCGTCATGTCGTCGGACGCCTTCGCCTCGAGAAGCTCGGCGTTCGCGAGGATGATCCCGAGCTGGTTGTTCAAGCGATGGAACAGCAGCCCCACGTCTGGCGTGTCGTCCACGGATCTCCTCGGGCTTCCCGGGTCTGCCGCCGGCGTCATGACGCTTCTTTCGTGCTGAGCTCGTGCGTACGGCTGGGGTCGCGCCAGAGCGTGTCGACGAAGATCCGCACCGACCCGCCGGCCGTGCGGACGTATTCGACTTTGCCGCTCGCGATCCAGTTGTAGATCGTGCGCCGGCTCACGCCCACCAGCTCGCACGCCTTCATGATCGAAATCGTTTTGCGGTCGGTGATCATTGCTTGTTCCGCACTCCCTGTTCGTTGACAGTTATCGGAACTCGGGCGGTGCCGCTGTAGCCCTTTTCCGCACACGGCAATTGACCGCAGATCGCGAGGGTGTCAAAATACCGCCGCCAACCTAAATGCCTGAAGGCCAAAAACATCTGCTCATCGTCGACGACGAGAGCGCGCTCCGTGAGGCCATCGCCGAGCGGCTCGCCGACCACGGGTTCGTCGTGGAGCAGGCGACGAGCGGGGAACAGGCGCTCGAGCGCCTCGCGGATTTCGCATTCGACGTGCTGATTACGGACCTCCGGCTCCCCGGGATTGACGGGCGCAAAGTGGTCGAGTCGGCGCTCGAACGGTATCCCGACATCATTCCGATCGTGATCACCGGCTACGGCACCGTGAAAGATGCCGTCGAAGCCATCAAGCAGGGCGCGGCGGACTTCATCACCAAGCCATTTCAATTCGATGCGCTGCTGCACGTGCTGCGGTCCGCGCTCGAGCAGCGGCGGCTGAAATCCGAGAACGCGTACCTGCGATCGCAGCTCGAGGATCGCTACCGGATCGACGGGCTCGTCGGGCACAGCACCCCGATGCGGTCGCTCTTTCAGCTGCTCGAGACGGTGGCCGCCACCTCGAGCACGGTGTTGATCGTCGGTGAAACCGGCACCGGCAAGGAGCTGGCCGCGCGCGCGATTCATCACAACAGCCCGCGCCGCACGAACCGCTTCGTCGCGATCAACTGCAGCGCGATTCCGGAGTCGCTTCTCGAAGCCGAGCTGTTCGGGCACGTGCGGGGCGCGTTCACCGGCGCGGTGGGCACCCGGCAGGGACGCTTCGAGCAGGCGCACAAGGGCACGCTGTTCCTCGACGAAGTCGGGACGATGAGCCCGGCGCTCCAGGCGAAGCTGCTGCGCGTGCTCCAGGAGCGTGAGTTCGAGCGCGTCGGCGACTCGCACACAATCAAGATTGACGTCCGCGTCATCGCGGCCACGCATTCGGATCTGAAGAAGATGGTGGCCGACGGGCAGTTCCGCGAGGACCTGTTCTATCGGCTCAACGTGATTCCGGTGCAGCTGCCGCCGCTCCGCGAGCGCCGCGACGACATCCCGCTGCTCGCGCAGCACTTTCTGCAGAAGCTTGCCGCCGAGACGGGGCGCAGCGTGACGATTTCGCAGGAGGCGCTCCGCCGGTTGATGGCGTTTCACTGGCCGGGCAACGTCCGTCAGCTGGAGAACGTCCTCGAGCGCGCGCTGGCGTTCAGCGGCGGGCGATCGCAGATCGACTTACAGGATCTCTCGACGGAGATTCAGAACCAGCCCGCGCCCACCGATTCGTCGGATGCATGGTTCCCCGAAGACGGCGTCGACTTCGATCGCTATATCGAAGCAGTCGAGCTGTCGCTGATTCGGCGATCGCTCGAGCGCACGCAAGGCAACAAACGCCAGGCTGCAAAGCTGCTGAACCTGAAACGCACCACGCTCATCGAAAAGCTCAAGCGCCTCGAGCCGAACGGCGGCGCCGCAAAACTGCCATAATCGGCGGGCGCATGCCTCCCCGGCATCACTACTGGACGATCATCCTCGAAGGCAAACCCACAGCCTTCCGCGCGCACGAGCGCGACGAGCTGGTGCCGACGCTTCGACAGCTGCAGGCGCGCCATCCGGATACCGTGCTGAAGTGGTTTGCGCGCGGGCGCCTGTGGGAGTCTCAGGAAGAAGAACGGGCGGCGGCGCTGACGAGACGGCGGACCCCCCGCGAGCCGCGGCCGCGCGATTGGCGACCGGGCGGCGCGCACAAGGATCCGCGCGATCGATTCAAGGTCTCGCGCGACGAAAAGCGGCGCAGGTTCGCGCGCAAGCGCACTGCGGGCAGCGGAGGCGGCCGGGGGGGCGGCGGAGGACGCGGCCGGTGATTGCGCACGTCGTCCTTTTCAGCCCGAAACCGGATTTGGCAGAGGCGGAACGCCGGGGCCTGATTGAGGCGCTCGTCGCGGCTGCCGGTCAGATCCCGTCAATCAAGCGGTTCCGCGTCGGCAAGCGCGTCAAGCACAGGATGCCGGGATACGAGCAGATGATGCGCGACGACTACGAGTTTGCCGCGATCATCGAGTTCGAGGACATCGACGCGCTGAAGCTTTATCTCGCGCACCCGTCGCACGCGCTCATCGGGCAGCACTTCACGACGTCGGCGTCGAGGGCCCTTGCGTACGATTACGCTATCGTCGACGCCGCTGATGCCAGCAAACTCGTGGGCTGAAGGAAGAAGCCCTCGATGATGGCGCGCAGGTGAGGGATCGATTCCGCCGCGTTGACCGCAACGCGCAGGTGCGATCCGTTGTCCAGTCCTTTGGTGTACCAGGAATTCAACGCGCGAATCTTGTTGATCACCCAGCGCTCGCGGCCGCGCGCGGGCGCGTGAGTCACAGCGGACGCGTCGCCAGGCGCGACGTGCCGGAATCCTTCCGCTTCACCGACGCGCTCGTTCAGTAAAAGATCGATGTAATCGAGGAGAAACTGCCCTCGTTCCTGCGCCGGGATCTCCGCCGGCTGCCGCCCGGCGGCAATGTCGGCGGCCTGCCGGAAGATCCAGGGGTTCCGCAGCGCGCCGCGGCCGACCAGCACGCCGCGAATGGCGCCGCCGCGCAAGCGATCGACAATCTGCTGCGGATCGACGCAGTCGCCGCTGCCGAACACAGGAATCGATACGCCCGCCGCGACGTGCGCGATCAGGTCCCAGTCCGAGAATCCCGAATAGGACTGCGCGGCCGTGCGGCCGTGCACCGCGACGGCTGCAGCGCCCGCATCTTCCATGCGGCGCGCGAGGTCGGGCGCCGTGATTTCGTCCGCGTTCCAACCCGCGCGCATCTTGACGGTGACGGGAATCTTCACCGCGCGCGTCATCGCCCGCACGACCTCGGCGGCGTGCTCCGGCTCCCGCATGAGGCTGCAGCCGGCGTTGTGCTTCGCGATCTTCGGGACGGGGCAGCCCATGTTCACATCGACGATATCGGCCCCCATGCCTTCGACGATCTGTGCCGCGGCCGCCATCTTCCCGGGATCGCCGCCGAAGATCTGAATGGAGACGGGGCGCTCTTCTTCGGTGTATTCGGCGTACTCGAGCGTCCGATCGATGCCGCGCACCAATCCTTCGGAGCTGACCATCTCGCTGACGACGAGGCCGCAGCCGCCGTTCCGCTTCACGAGGCGGCGGAACGCCGTGTCGGTCATGCCCGCCATGGGCGCGAGCGCGAGCGGCGGCGCGAGATCGATGGATCCGATTTTCATCAGTATGCCCGCACGTCGGCCGCTTCGACGTCGACGCTGACCGCCTGGCCGATCAGGTCCACAGCAAGGACGAGGCGCGCATGCGACCCCTTGCGCAGCAGCCGTCCGACGACGCCCTTCAGCGGGCCATGGATCACTTCCACCATCATCCCTTCGCGGATCAGGGGACACGGATCGAACTGCAGATCGCTTTCGACGAGCCGCCGGATCCCCTCGATCTCGAATTCAGGAATCGGCGCGATCTCGCCGTCGAACGACACGATGTTCACGACGCCCGTGCACTTCAGGATAGGGAGCCGGTTGTCCGAATCGAACCGTGCGAAGCAATAACCCGGAAACAGCGGCCAGTCGATCTTCTTCTTTCGATCCTTCCAGCGGCTCCACTTGGGAATCGTGGGAAGGAAGGCCTCGACGCCCTTCCGCTCGAGCTGCTGCCGAACGATCTGCTCGTGGCGGGAGCGCGTCCAGATGGCATACCAGGCGCTCAGTTCCCCCCCTCGGCCGCCACCTGCCGATCGTAGAGCTTCTTCAGCTCATCGTTCTTCCACTCGATGATCGCCTGGCCGCGCATCCGCGCGAGGAACTTGCGCACTTCGGACTGCTGCCGCGTATCGTGCACCTTGTCGGCCACGAGATCGCGCACCGACTCGAACGGCTGGATCGATGCCGGCTTCAACGTCTCGAGCTTGAGAATCTGGACGCCGCGGTTCGTGCGAATCGGCTTGGTGATCTCGCCCGGCTTCATCTTCCCGATCAGATCCTGAAGCGAAACGGAAACCTCGGCGAGATTGACCGGGCCGATCAAGCCGCCGTTCGCCTTCGACGGCGAGGCCGAAGCCTCGGCGGCAACCTTCGCGAAGTCCTCGCCCGCGAGAAGCCGCGTGCGCAGCGCATCAGCCTTCTGTTCTGCGGCGTCCTGCTGCCCGACGTTGATCGATGCTTGTCCTCCCTGGCTGGTCGTCGGCACGTCGATCAGAATCTCCCGCAGCGTCACGCTCGCCGGCTGCGCGAATTCGTCCTTGTGCAGGTTGTAGTACTGCCGCGCCTCTTCCTCGGTGATCTGGAGCTTCGATCCAACCTCGTCGCGCTGGACCTGCCCGACGAGAAACTGTTTCTCGACCTGCTTGCGCAGATCGTCGATCGTCATGCCTTCCTGCTTGAGCGCGTCCTGAAAGCGCTGGTCATCGGTCAGGTTCTGCTCTTTGCGGAGGTTGTCGAGCCATGCCTTGAACTGCTCGTCGCTCAGGTGATAGCCCTTTTCCTTCCCCATCTGCAGGAGCAGCAGCTCGTCGATCGCGTCGACGAGAATCTGCGGCGTGACTTCGTCGAGCGCCTTTTTCAGCTGCTCGTCGCTCTTCACGGCGTCGGGGGTGAGGTCGCGTCCCAGACGCTGGCGGATGGCGGCGGTCTGCCGCTCCTCCAGCTCGGTCTGCGTGAGGATGTCCCCGTTCACTTTCACGAGGACGCGTTCAATCGTCTGCGCGTCGAGATTCGCGGCCGCCACCAGGAACACGAGCGCGGCGACTCCGGTCTTCATGAACTTCATAAATCGTCTCTAAGTTGCTGTAATCGAATATTTTAGCCGATCGAGAGCCCGTCGCTCAACTCGTGCAGGAGTCCCGAGACTCGCGTGAAGACCCCGTCCTCCGCGCGTGGATCTTCCATGGCCGGCCGCAGGATTTCGTCCCGCGTGAATCCCGGTTCCACCGCGCCGCTCTGCGCCCGGGCGGCCCACCAGGAACCGCTGGCCACGGGATCTTTGCCCTTCTTTCCCGGGGGAGGCGGCGCGGGCTTTGGCCCCAGCGGCTTTCGCGCGACTGGCTTCTTCAAATCCAGCCTGAGCGTTGCGGGTGGAACCAGCGCCACATCGCCCCGCTGCTGGACGACGCGGAAGAGCCACGCGGGGTCGAGTCTCGCTTCCGGCCTGAACTTTAGGACGACGAAAGACCCTTCGCGGTCGATGGATTCGAGCCCGATCCGATCCGCGAGCAGGCGGATCGAGGCGTACTCGGCCAGATTCAGCACCGATTCCGGCGGGCTGCCATAGCGATCCCGCATCTCGTGAACGAGGCGCTCGAGCTCCTCGGCACTCCGCACGGCCGCCATGCGCCTGTACACGGTCAGCCGCTGATTCATGTCCGGGATGTATTCCTCGTCGATCCGGAGATCGACGCGCAGGTTCACCGTGGCGCGGATCTCGTCTTCGATCTCCTCACCCTTGAGCTCCTTGATCGTCTGCTCGAGGAGCTTCATGTACATGTCGAAGCCGACCGCCTCGATGTGGCCGCTCTGCTCGCCGCCGAGCAGGTTGCCCGCGCCGCGGATCTCCAGGTCCAGTGCGGCGACGCGGAACCCGCTGCCGAGGTCGCTGAACTCACGGATGGCGGCGAGGCGCTTCTTCGCGATCGGCGACAGCGCCTCCTCGGGCGGAATCAAGAGGTACGCGTAGGCCCTGCGATCCGATCGGCCGACGCGGCCGCGAAGCTGGTAAAGCTGCGCGAGCCCGTAGCGATCGGCGCGGTTGACGATGATCGTGTTCGCGTTCGGGATGTCGAGCCCGTTCTCGATGATCGTCGTCGCCAGGAGCACGTCGTACTTGTGCGCGACGAAGTCCACCATGGCGCGCTCGAGCGCCTCTTCGCTCATCTGCCCGTGGCCGATCACGATGCGCGCCTCGGGGACGAGACGGGTGATCAGGTTCCCCAGCGAGTAGATCGACTCGACGCGGTTGTGCACGAAATAGATCTGGCCGCCTCGCTCGAGCTCGGTCCGGATGGCGCGCCGGATGACCTCCTGATCGAACTTGAGGACGTTCGTCTGGATCGACAAGCGATCCTTCGGAGGCGTCTCGATGATCGACATGTCGCGGATGCCCGCGAGCGACATGTTCAACGTCCGCGGAATCGGCGTCGCCGTCATCGTCAGCACGTCGACGCGCTTGCGAAGCTGCTTGATCCGTTCCTTGTGCGCGACGCCGAAGCGCTGTTCCTCGTCGACCACGAGCAGGCCGAGGTCGCGGAACTCGACGTCCTTCGAGAGCAGTCGATGCGTGCCGACAATGATCTCGACCTTGCCGTTCTTCAGGTCCTCGAGCGTCTGCTTCTGCTCCGCCTTCGTGCGGAAGCGGCTCACCATGTCGGCGCGGACGGGAAACGCGGCGAACCGATCCTTCAGCGTCTTCAAATGCTGAAACGCGAGAACCGTCGTCGGCGCCAGGACTGCGACCTGCTTGCCGTCCATCACTGCCTTGAAAGCGGCGCGCATCGCGACTTCCGTCTTGCCGTAGCCGACGTCGCCGCACAGCAGCCGATCCATGACGGTCGGCGATTCCATGTCTCGTTTGATGTCGGAGATGGCGTTGGTCTGATCGACCGTGAGGTCCCACTCGAACGCGTCTTCGAACTCCTGCTGCCAGTGAGAATCCGGCGAAAACGCATGGCCCGGCGTCGCCTTGCGCGCCGCGTAGAGCTTCAGCAGCTCCTCCGCCATATCGCGCATCGCCTTCTTGACGCGCGTCTTGGCCTTCTCCCAGGTCGTGCCGCCAAGCTTGTCGAGCGCCGGGCGCGTCGAGCCGGTGTACTTCTGCACGAGATCGAGCCGCTCGACCGGGACGAACAGCTTGTCTTCGCCCGCATAGCGGAGCTCCATGAACTCCTGCGGCGCGGTGCCGACGTCGATCCGCTTGAGCCCCACGAACACGCCGATCCCGTGATCGACGTGGACGACGAGATCGCCGACCTTCAAGTCGCGGAAGTCGGACAGGAAAGTCGTTCGCGCGGCGGCTCTGCGGCGCTCGTGCGTCTTGCGCTCTTCCTCGAAGACGTCCGTCTCGGCCCAGAACTGGAGGCCCGCTTCCGGCAGACGGAAGCCGTGAGACAGATGTCCGACGGCGACGAGCACCGACGCGCTGCGGACTTCTTCGGCGCGCTCGATCGGCGCCGCGTAGATCTCGTAATCCGACAGCAGCTCGATGGTGCGCTCCGCACGCCCCGCCGAATGCGCGACGAAGATCATCGTCTCGCCCGCTTCCCGCGTGCGGCGGATTTCAGCGACCCAGTCCTGAACGCGGCCGGAAAACTCGAGCGAGGGCTGACACGCGATGTGCGATGCCTCTTCGACCGAGAGCATCTCGAGACGCGTGCTCCCTTCGAGCCACGGTGAGACGTCGTCCCACGCGAGCATCAGGTCGGAAGGCAGCGGGGCGCGGACGCCTTTCGCGATCGCCTCGTCGTAACTCGATTGAAGCTGCTGCGTGAGCTTCTCGCCATGGGCCCGGACTTCGTCAGGCTCTGAAATGACGACCTGCGGCTTGCCGCCGGACCAGAGGTAATCGAATGCCGTCGCCGATCGATCGGGGAACTCGGCGTCGCCGACCAGCTCCTGCAGCGGCAGAATTGATGCCTGGTCGAGCGGCTGTGTGGACCGCTGGGTCGACGGATCGTAGGCCCTGATCGATTCGATCGTGTCGCCAATGAACTCCAGGCGAACGGGGGCGAGCGCGCCGGCGGGATAGAAATCGACGACGCCGCCGCGGACACAGAACTCTCCGTGCGCGTCGACAGGATCCTGACGCGTATAGCCGGCGGCCACAAGCAGATCTCCGAGGTCCATCGGCGGGATTTCGTGGCCGGGCGTCAACGTCAGCGAGATCGAGCTCAGTCGATCCGGCGGGCTGACTTTTGGAAGGAGGGCCGCCGCGGAAGCGACGACAAGGCGCGCGGTCCCACGCGCCATCGCATACAGCGCGCGCGCACGCGCCGACGCGATATCGAAGTGCGGTGCCAGCCCGCGGTACGGATCGATCTCGTGTGACGGAAAGGGAACGATCGCGCGCTCGAGCTCGGCATCGGACCAGCCCTCGAGCGCCGAGAAGAAGAACCGCACATCCGCCGTCATCGTCTCGACGTCCGCGTCGGTGGCGACGACGAGCAGCGTACGTCCACGTTCTGCCGCGGCGGCCGCGTACAACGCCTGCGCGGGCCCGGTCAGGCCAGACACCCGCGGCGCAGGGAGACCAAGCCGGAGCCGGCTGGCAGCCGATTTCAGCAGCGAGCGAAGCGTGAGCGAACTGGACGTGTAAGACGACACGGTGAGCGGCCGTTCGAGAACTCGAACCTTCTATTTTACCTCGGCGTAGCCGGCCCTCAAGGGCCGCCTACGTAGGCCGGGCTTAAGCCCCGGGGGACTTGATGCGATGCAATATCGCCGACGTCGAGAAGCCCTCCTCGACTGGCATGCGGACAACTCGACCGCCGCGCGCCTCGACGGTATCGCGGCCGACAATCTGATCCGCCGGCCAATCCGCCCCTTTTACGAGAATGTCGGGCTGTACGAGTCGGATGATCACGTCGGGGATGTCCTCGCGGAAGATGACGACCGCGTCGACGCACTCGAGCGCGCCGAGCAGTTCCGCGCGCTCGCCTTCCGCTGTGATAGGGCGCTCGGGCCCCTTGTTGCGGCGAACCGAATCGTCGGCATTGAGTCCGACTATCAAAACGTCTCCAAGCGCGCGCGCAGCCTGGAGGTATCTGACGTGCCCCGGATGGAGAATGTCGAACACGCCATTCGTGAAGACGATCCTTCGGCCGGCGGCGCGCTCGCGCCGCACGAACGCCTCGACGTCGGCATCCGTCAGCAGCCGGGCGACTCCCGGACGATCCACCTTCATCGGGTTTCCTCGCCACGGTGAAACGCCAGGCCTTCGGAGAAGCGCCATTGATGCCGCGGCCGGAAGATGCCGACGTCCTTCGTCCGCGACTTCACCCGAAACGTGTACAGCAGGCGATGGTAGTCGTACGGGTAGCCGTCGAGCTTGTGGACGGCGACGTCCAGCTTGTACGTGCCCTCGACGAGGTCGAGGTTGTCGATGGTGAACGCCGCCTCCGCATCGCCGTGCATCCGGACGGCCTGCAGCTCTTCGATGTTGGTGTTCGTCCCGTAACAGCAGACGCCCTCGGCGTTGAAGATGCCGACGCCGATCACGAAGTCCTCGTTCGGGATCGGGGACCGGAGGGCTATGCGAATGGTGAGCGGCTGCCCGCTCTGAAACACGTGGCCCGCCGCGCCATCCGCTCCGACCAGCTGCACGTCGGTGATCTCAATCTCCCGCGATCCCCATCGCCCTTCCGTCGCTCGAAACATGTCCGTCGGATCTTGCGCGACTTCGACCGGATGATCCGGCAGCACGGCGCTTGCGGGCTCGTCGGGCGAGACCGTCACGACGGACTCCTGGGCCTTTGCATCGCCGGCAGCGAGCTGCTGCTCCTCGGTAACCTCGACGTCCGTGATGTAGGCGCCGACGACCCGCTTGGGATCGCCAGTCGCGCGCTTCCGCCCGGCGTTCATCCACAAAGCCTCGTCACAGAAACGCTCCACGAGTCCGAGCGAGTGCGTCACGAGCAGGATCGTCTTGCCGCGGCGCTTGAACTCCGCGAACTTGTCGAGGCACTTGTGCGTGAATCCTTCGTCGCCGACCGCCAGGACTTCGTCGACGAGCAGCACGTCCGGATCGACATGGATCGCGACCGCGAAGCCCAGGCGCATATACATGCCCGACGAGTAGGTCTTCACGGGCGCATCGATGAAGTCCTCGAGCTCGGCGAACTCGACGATCTCGTCGAAGCGCTTCGTGATCTCACGCTTCGTCAAACCCAGCATGATTCCGTTGATGAAGACGTTCTCTCTCCCCGAGATCTCGGGATGGAAGCCCGCCCCCAGCTCGATCAGGGCCGAGATGCGGCCGTTCACAGTCACCGATCCCGTGGTGGGCTTCGTGATGCCGGCGACGAGCTTCAGCAACGTGCTCTTCCCGGAGCCGTTCCGGCCGATGACGCCGAGGGTCCGCCCCGACGGCACCGCGACCGTCACGTCCTGCACCGCGGGGAACGTCTCATCGGGGTTCAGGTCGCGCACCAGGCTGCGCGATAACAGCGCGCTCTTCAGCGTGGCGAACTGCCGGCGATGGCTGTAGCGGCGGTAGATCTTCGATACGTTTGTCAACTCGATCGCGTTGGCCATCACACTTCCTCGGCGAACGTGTCGCGCAGCCGGTCGAACACGAAGTATGCGAACAGGAACAGCACGACCGACGCCGCCCCGAGCGCCAGGAGCCATCGCCAATGCCCGAACGGGCCTTCGAAAAAGAGCACTTCCTGATACGAGATTGCGAGGTGGCTGAACGGATTCACGTTGACGAACCACTTGCCGAAGGCGGGCGCGCTCTTCCACGGGTAGATGATTGGCGTCGCGAAGAACCACAGCGTCAGCACATTCATGAGAATGTCGCGAATGTCCCTGAAGTGCACCGTCAATGCTGCAACAAGGAGCGCGAGACCGAGGGTGAACAGCAGCTGCACGAGCACGATCACCGGAAACCATGCGAGCTCGCCGACCGTCACCGGCGCGCGGTAATAGATCAGGAACGCCGCGAGGATCGGCAGTCCGAGGAAGAAGTGCACCATGTTCGCGAGCGTCGCGACGATCGGCAGAACTTCCGCCGGGAACAGCACCTTCTTGATCAGGTTTCCGCCCGAGATCAGCACGCCCGCCGCCTCGTTCAACGACGACGCGAACCAGGTCCACGGCAGAATGCCGCAGAAGAGAAACAGCGCGTACGGAAACGGATCCGCGAAGGGCTTGGGCTGTTCTCCCGCGGCGAATCGCGTCGGCATGATGTACGCGAACACGTACGTGTAGATCAGCAGCAGGAGCAGCGGGTTGATGAAGGACCAGAAGAACCCGAGCACCGACCCGCGATAACGCGCCTTCAGCTCGCGCGCCACCAGGGTCTGAATCAACCCCCGGTAGCGGATCAGCCGCGCGAGGTTACGGAACATCGATCTGCAGGATCAGCGCGGTGATGTTGTCGGGACCGCCCGCCTCGTTGGCCGCGTGCACAAGCCGCTGGCAGATGGCGTCGAGGTCGACCGTCTGTCCGAGCAAGTCGGCGATTTGCGTGTCGGGGACGACGCCGAAGAGGCCATCCGAGCAGAGCAGGTAGCGCTCGCCGGGAGCCGGCGCGACCTCCGTGACGTCGACTTCGGGATCCTCGCCGCCCGACAATGCGCGCGTCACGACGTTTCGCCACGGATGCTGCCGCGCCGCGCTCCGGCTCATCGTCCCCGCACGGACCTGCTCTTCGACCCACGAATGATCCGCGGTGATTTGATCGAGCTTTCCCTGCCGGAGGACGTACACGCGGCTGTCGCCGACGTGCGCAACGCTCGCGTGACGAGTCCCGAACAGGACAGCCGACGCCGTCGTCGCCATCCCGCGCAGTTCCTGCGAATCGGCGATCGCGGCGGCAATCTTCCGGTTCGCGAGGCGGAAGGCCGCTTTCAGGCGATTGGCTTCGAGACTGATGGTGGGATCGAAAGGAAACGGCCAGGTGCGGTTCTTGTCGGCGCCGGCGGTCTCCTGGATGAACGCTTCGATGGCCTCGACCGCCACGCGCGAAGCAATTTCGCCTGCGACGTGTCCTCCCATGCCGTCGGCGACCACGAAGAGGCCGACGTCAGGGCGTGTCGAGTAGCTGTCCTCATTGCTGGTTCGCCTGAGGCCGGGGTCAGAGGTGACGGCCCACGAAAGCGAAGGCAGCGGTGGCATGATGGGGGCGCTAGCCTCTGGTCGTCTCGCGCATCCGCTTCAGCTCCCCCACGCGCGCTCCCCCGGGCATTCGTGCGGAGACCTGCAGCCGGATCATCGACTTCATCATCGCGACCCGCGCCCGCTCGTAGTCGACGTCCGATTTCGGCTGCGACAGCCGTTCCTGCGCGCGCGTCTTCGCGGCCTCCGCGCGCGAGACGTCGATGTCCTCGGCCCGCTCGGCGAGCCGCGCGAGGATCGTCACGCGGTCGGGCAGCACTTCCGCGAAGCCGAACGCGATCGACAGATAGAACTTCTCCTGCCCCTTGCGATACCAGAGCTCGCCAACCGCGAGCGACGAAAGCATCGGCGTATGCCCCGGAAGGACGCCGAAATACCCGTCGGATCCGGGGATCTCGACCTCGTCGACCTGTTCGCGTACGAGGAGCCGGTCGGGCGTGACGATCTGAAGTTCCAGGTGCGTCGGAAGCGCCATCAGCCTTTCATCTTCTCGGCCTTTTCGACCGCTTCTTCAATCGTGCCGACCATATAGAACGCCTGTTCCGGGAGGTGATCATACTTCCCGGACACGATTTCCTTGAAGCTGCGGACGGTGTCGGCAATCGGCACGTATTTGCCCGGGAATCCGGTGAACTGCTCGGCGACGAAGAACGGCTGCGACAGGAACCGCTGGATGCGGCGCGCGCGGCCGACGATCAGCTTGTCCTCTTCCGACAGCTCGTCGATCCCCAGAATCGCGATGATGTCCTGCAGGTCCTTGTAGCGCTGCAGAATCTGCTTCACCGCGCGGGCCGTCCCGTAGTGCTCGTCGCCGATGATCCGCGCGTCGAGGATGCGCGATGTCGACGCGAGCGGGTCGACTGCGGGGTAGATGCCGAGCTCCACGATCGCGCGCGACAGGTTCGTCGTCGCGTCGAGGTGCGCGAACGTCGTCGCCGGCGCCGGGTCGGTGTAGTCGTCGGCGGGGACGTAGATCGCCTGCACGGACGTGATCGACCCCTTCTTTGTCGAGGTGATGCGCTCCTGCAGCTCGCCCATCTCGGTCAAGAGCGTCGGCTGGTATCCGACGGCCGACGGCATGCGGCCGAGGAGCGCCGACACTTCGGAGCCCGCCTGCGTGAACCGGAAGATGTTGTCGATGAACAGGAGCACGTCCTTGTTCTCGGCGTCGCGGAAATACTCGGCGACGGTCAGCCCGCTCAAGGCCACGCGAAGGCGGGCGCCGGGCGGCTCAGTCATCTGGCCGTAAACGAGCGCGGCGCGCGACTTCTCGAGCTCCTGCATGTTGATGACGCCGCTCTCCTGGAACTCGAGCCACAGGTCGTTCCCTTCGCGGGTCCGCTCGCCGACGCCGGCGAACACCGACACGCCGCCGTGCTTCATCGCGACGTTGTGAATGAGCTCCTGGATGATGACGGTCTTGCCGACGCCCGCGCCGCCGAACAGCCCGATCTTGCCGCCGCGCACGTACGGTTCGAGGAGGTCGACGACCTTGATGCCTGTCTCGAACATCTGCAGCTCGGTCGACTGCTGCTCGAGCGTCGGCGCCTTGCGGTGGATCGACCAGCGGTCGGCGGACTTCACGGGGCGGTCCGGGAAGTCGACCGGCTCGCCGAGAACATTCATGACGCGTCCGAGCGTCGCCGGCCCGACCGGCATCGAGATCGGCGCGCCGGTGTCGATCGCCCGCATCCCGCGCTGCATCCCGTCGGTCGGCTTCATCGCGACGGTGCGCACGCGGTTCTCGCCGAGATGCTGCTCGACCTCGACGACCACATCGATCGTCTGGCCCCCCTGGCCGTCCGAGGTGATGCGCAGCGCGTTGTAAATCTCCGGCAGCTGCCCGCCCTCGAACTCCACGTCGACCACGGGCCCGATGACCTGGACGACCTTCCCGACCTTCTCTGCTGTTGCTGTTGCCATTCGATTGGTTCCTGTCAGAGCGCCTGCGCCCCTGACACAACTTCAATGATTTCCCTCGTGATTGCCGCCTGTCTGACTTTGTTCATATACAAGGTCAGCTGCTCGATCATCTCGCCCGAGTTGCGCGTGGCGGCGTCCATCGCCGTCATCTGCGCGGCGTAGAACGCGGCGTTCGACTCGAGCAGCGCGCGGAACACCTGCACTTCGACGTAGCTCGGAAGCAGGTGCTTGAACAGCTCCTGCGGTTCCGGCTCGTAGAGATAGTCGATCGCCGGCGGGTTCGCGCCGCCCTTTTCCTCGGCGAACGTGCCGCGCGGAATCGGCAGCAGCTGCTCGTCCACGACGGCCTGCACCATCACCGATCGGAACTCGTTATGAATGAGATGGACCGCGTCGACCTGTCCCGTCGTGAACGCCTCGATCGCGCGATCGGCGATCTCCTTCGCATTCTCGTATTTGAGCTGCGCGAAGAGATTCACCTGCTCGTACAGCACTTCGAAGCCTCGGCGCGCGAAAAAGTCGCGACCGCGCCGGCCGACCAGTCCGAGCGCCACCTGGCGTCCGTGGGTCTCGGTGATGAAGTTCCCGGCCGCCTTGATCACGTTCGTGTTGAAGCTGCCGCAGAGGCCGCGATCCGCGGTGATCACGATGAGCAGCACCTTTCCGCCCGCGCGCGGCACTTCGCGCTCGTCGAGCAGCGGATGCGACGCCGGATCCACCCGCGACGCCAGGCTGTTCAGCACGCGCTTCATTTCGGTCGCGAACGGCCGCGCCTGCTGGATGCGTTCCTGCGCGCGGCGCAGCCGCGAGGCGGCGACCATCTTCATCGCCTTCGTGATCTGCTGCGTCGACTTGACCGCGCGGACGCGTCGACGAATATCAATGAGTGATGGCATTTCCTACGCCGCCGCCGTTTTTCTTCCCGCGCTGAACGAGTCCGTGAATTCCTTCAGGGTCTGAGTCAGGTCCGTCTTGATCTGATCGTCGATCTGCTTCTTCTCGGCAAGCGTCGTCAGCAGCTGCGCCCGCCGGGTTTCGAGGAACTGATACAGCTCCGTTTCGTAGTCGCGCAGGTGCTCGACGGCGATCGGATCGAGGTAGCCGTTCGTGGCGGCGTAGATGATGACCACCTGCTTCTCCACCGAGAGCGGCTGATACTGCGGCTGCTTGAGCACTTCGACGAGCCGGCGGCCGCGATTGAGCTGATTCAGCGTCGCCTTGTCGAGGTCGCTGCCGAACTGCGCGAACGCCGCCAGCTCCCGATACTGCGCGAGATCCAGGCGCAGAGATCCCGCCACCTGCCGCATCGCCTTCACCTGGGCGGAGCCACCCACGCGCGAGACGGAGTTGCCGACGTTGATGGCGGGCCGGATGCCCTGGTGGAACAGGTCGCTCTCGAGGAAGATCTGCCCGTCGGTAATCGAGATGACGTTCGTCGGAATGTAGGCCGAGAGGTCGCCCGCCTGCGTCTCGATGATCGGAAGCGCCGTCAGCGACCCGCCCCCGAGCTCCTTCTTCATCTTCGCGGCGCGTTCGAGGAGCCGCGAGTGGAGGTAGAAGACGTCGCCCGGGTAGGCTTCGCGGCCCGGTGGGCGGCGGAGCAGCAGCGAGATCTCGCGGTAGGCCTGTGCATGCTTCGACAGGTCGTCGTAGACGCACAGCGCGTGACGGCCGTTGTCGCGGAAATACTCGCCCATCGCGCACGCGGCATACGGGCTGATGTACAGCAGGGGCGCCGGATCGGACGCGGCGGCGGCGACGACGATCGAGTACTCCATCGCCCCCGCTTCCTCGAGGGTGCGGACGACCTGCGCGATCGTGGACTGCTTCTGCCCGATCGCGTTGTAGATGCAGATGACGTCCTTGCCCTTCTGGTTGATGATCGTGTCGACCGCGACAGCCGTCTTGCCCGTCTGGCGGTCGCCGATGATCAGCTCGCGCTGGCCGCGGCCGATGGGCACCATCGCGTCAATCGCCTTGAGGCCTGTCTGCAGCGGCTCCTTGACCGGATTCCGATCGACGACGCCCGGAGCGATCCGTTCGATCTCGCTGAACTGCTTCGAGACGATCGGCCCCTTGCCATCGACCGGCTGTCCGAGCGCGTTCACCACGCGTCCGACGAGCTCTTCGCCGACCGGCACCGAGATGATTCGGCCCGTGCGCTTGACGGTGTCGCCTTCGCGAATCTCGGTGTACTCGCCGAGCAGCACCGCGCCGACGCTCTCCTCTTCCAGATTCAGCGCGATCCCGAACACGCCATGCGGGAATTCGAGCATCTCCCCCGCCATCGTGTTCTCGACGCCGTGGACGCGCGCGATGCCGTCCCCGATTGAGACGATCGTGCCAACCTCGGCGACGTCCACGTCGACCGCGTAGCTGCCGATCTGGTCGCGAATGATTTTGGAGATTTCTTCTGCTTTGATGTCCATGCGGTTACTTCGCTGTCCGTCGGGTCTCTTCGCTGTCCGGTTCGGGTTCTTCGGTGTCCGTTAGGCGCTTCGGTGTCCGTTACGCGCTTGCGCTTTCCGCTTGTCGCTTGTCACCTGCCGCCTGTCGCCTGTCGCTTGCCGCCTGCCGCCTGCCGCTACGCCTTTTCCGTCAGCGCTTCCTTCATCAGTTCGAGCTGCCGCGTCACGCTGCCGTCGTACACCGTGCTGCCGATGCGGGTGATCGCGCCGCCGATGATCGACGGATCGACGCGGTTCTCGAGCTGAACCTGTCGTCCGGTGGCGGACGCGAGCCCCTGCTGCAGCGACGCGACGCGATCGGCCGGCAGGGTGACCGCGGTGATCACTTCGGCGCGAACGATCCTGGCGTGCTCCATCAGGCGCTGGCGATACGCCGCGACGAGCTCCGGCAGGAGCACGAGGCGATCGCGCTCGGCGAGCAGCGTCAGCAGCTTGGCAACCGGGGGCGCGACGGCGCCCGCTCTCGTCAGCAGCTCCTCGACGAGCGCGCGCTTGCGCGGCGATGGAATCGCCGGGTTCTCGAACACTCGCGCGAGCTGCGGGTTGTCCGCCACGATGCGCGCGAAGCTGTCGAGATCCCGCCCGGCCTGCTCCACATCCGACTCTTTGGAGGCGACGTCGAAGAGCGCGCGCGCGTAGCGCAGCGCGGCAGCCCGGCTCGTCATCGCGCCTCCCGCAGCTGCGCTGTGTAGCGGTCGAGGAGCCGCAGTTGATCGTCGGGAGTGATGGATCGCTTGATCCGTTCTTCCGCGACCGTGATCGCCAGCTGCGCGGCGTGCTCGGTGAGCTCGCGCCGCGCGACGCGAAGCCGCATGTCGATCTCGCGCCGCGTCTGTTCGATCAGGCGCTCACGCTCGGCGGCAGCGGCTTCCGCGATTCGCTGCTTTTCCGCCGCGACATCGACCGCCCCCTGCTTCCGCAGCGCATCGAGCTCGCCCGGAAGGGACTGCAGCTTCCGCTCGATTTCCGACAGCTGCGCCTTCGCGGCCGCGCGCATATCTGCGGCGGTGACCAGATCGTGGCGAATCTGCGTCTCGCGTGATGCGAGGTACGCGGCGATCGGTGCCCGCAGGAAATACACGAGCACGCCCGCGAGAATCGCGAAGTTGACCACCTTGGCACCCGTCTGCAGCCACGTCTGCTCGTGCGGCGCTTCAGGTGCTTCGCCATGTGCGTCGTGCTGAGTGGCCGCCGCCTGGGGTTGCGCGGGTTCGTGCTGCTGCAGCGCAAACGCGCTCGCCGGCATCACCGCCAGCAACAGCAGCGCAAGCGCGTATACGCCCGCCGCGGATCTCATCTTCACCAGATCACACATGCAGTCAGGGATTATCGGGAACTCAGGAGGCCTTCCGGCCCAGGATGCGTTCGGCAACGGCCGCGCCGAGCGCGTCGGCATCCGCCGACAGACGCCGCCGCGCTTCGTCTGCCTCGGCCTGCAGTTTTGCGGACGCGGCCGCGATTTCCGTCTCGGCTTCCGCGCGCGTGCGCGCCATGATGTCGGCGCGCTCGTCCATCGCCTTTCGCCGCACCTCATCCATCTGGCGGTACAGCTCCGCGCGCGCTTCGTTCGTCTTCCGCTCGAATTCCACCGTGGCGAGTCTCGCCTCGTTGGCCGAGCGTTCGGCCAGCTCGCGCGCCGAGCTGATGGCGCGCTGCCGCTCTTCCATCACGCGAAGCAGCGGCTTGAACAGCAGCCGGTTCAGCACGACGGTCAGGAGCAGGACGAAGACGATGACCCAGACAACCGACAGATCCGGGAGCACAAGACCTCACTGGCCGGGCCATTTGCCGCGGCACAAAACATCAATTTATACCACGTATAGGTTCAGCGGATCGAGATCCTGGCGCCGCCCGCCGGCCGGGCGTGGCCGACCTGCGCGGCTGAAACGGACGCCGCGGTCAGCGCCGCGATCACCGCTGGGCCGTGCGCGGCCTCAACCGCGGCGAGAATCCCGCCTGACGTCTGGGGATCGTAGAGCAGGTCGACGATGTCGGGATTCACATCGGACGCAACGGTGACGGCACCCGAGAAGTGATCGCGGTTGGTCCGGCCGCCACCGGGAATATTGCCGCGGACGAGCGCGAGCGCGCCTTCGATGAGCGGCACCTGCGCGGATTCGATCTCGAGCGAACACCCGCTGGCGGCCGCCATCTCGCTCCCATGTCCGATCAGCCCGAAGCCCGTGATGTCGGTGCACGCGTGAACGACGCCCGGCTCGAGGCTGGTGAGAACGGCCGCTGCCGCGGCGTTCAACGTGGTCATCCAGCGCACGGCCGCGTCGATCGTTTCCTGTGCCGCGCGGCCAAACTTCAACGCCGTGGAAATGACGCCCGTCCCGAGCGGCTTCGTCAGGATTAACGCGTCTCCCGGCTGCGCCCCCGCGTTGGCGAACACGCGGCCCGGATGGACGTCCCCGGTGATCGCGTAGCCGAACTTGATCTCCGAATCCTGAACCGTGTGGCCGCCGAGCAGCGCCACGCGCGCCTCGCGCAGTTTGTCCAGCCCACCCGCGAAGATCCTCTGCAGAATCGCGCGATCCGCATCTTTCGGAAACGCGGCAATCGCGAGCGCCGTGAGCGGCCGGCCCCCCATCGCGTACACGTCGCTCAATGCGTTGGCGGCGGCAATCTGACCGTAGCTGAACGGATCGTCGACGATCGGCGTGAAGAAATCGACGGTCTGCACCAGCGCGCGTTCGCCGTCGAGTCTGTACACACCGGCATCGTCCGAGGTCCGATAGTCGATCAGGACCCGGTCGTCATCGGTCACGGGCAGATCGCCCAGGACCTGGGCGAGCTCACCAGCCGCGAGCTTGCTCGCTCAACCCGCGCACGCCGCGTAGTCGGTCAACCGCTTCTTCATGGCTCTTCCGTCAACGACTCGAACAACCGCTGCAGCTCGTCTTCCGATTCGAAGTCGATTTCGATCGTGCCTCCCTTGCGCTTGCGCTCGATCCGCACTCGCGTGCCGAGCACGAAGCGCAGCTTCTCCTCCGCGGCGCGCGTGTGCACGTCCTTCTGCGGCGGCTCTTTCGGCGCTGCGGGCTGCGTGGCCTTCTTTACGAACGCTTCGGTATCGCGGACCGACAGGCCCTTGCTCACGACGTCGCGCGCGACGCGCAGCTGTGACGCCTCGTCCGGCAGACCGAGCAGCGCCCGCGCGTGGCCCATCGACAACGCGCCCGAGCTGACGTTCGCGCGCACTTCCTGCGGCAGCCGCAGCAGGCGAAGCACGTTTGCAATCGAGGATCGATCCTTCCCAACCGCGTCGGCGATCTGTTCCTGCGTCAGTTGATACTCGTCGCTGAGGCGACGATAAGCCTGCGCTTCTTCGATCGGGTTCAGGTCCTCACGCTGGATGTTTTCGATCAGGGCCGCCGCGAGCAGCCGGTCTTCCGGGATGTCGCGGACGACAACCGGCACTTTCAGGAGACCGGCGCGCTGCGAGGCCCGCCAGCGCCGTTCGCCGGCGACGATTTCGAATCCCCCCTCCACCTTGCGAACGACGATCGGCTGAATGATCCCGTTCGATCGGATCGATCGCGCGAGCTCGTCGATCTTCGCGTCGTCGACGTTGGTGCGCGGCTGAAAGCGGTTCGGCCGCAGCAGATCGCTGTCGACTTCGAGCGCGCGTTCTCCCGCGGCGGGAAGCGCGGTGTCGGGTATCAACGCCGAGAGTCCACGTCCAAGAGCGGGTCGCTTGTCAGCCATGGTGCTGCTCCGTTGAAGCCGGGGTCGCGTCGCGTGCGAGCACTTCGCGCGCGAGCGCGAGATACGCTTCCGCGCCGCGCGACTTCACGTCGTAGAGGATGGCGGGAACGCCGTGGCTCGGCGCTTCTCCGAGCCTGATGTTGCGCGGGATCACGGTGTTGTAGACGCGTTCCTGGAAGAACGCTCGAATGTCCTTCGAGACCTGCTGCCCCAGATTGGTTCGCTCGTCGTACATCGTCATCAGCACACCGGCGATGTCGAGCGCGGGATTGAACGCGCCGCGAACGCGGCGCAGGGTCGCGACGAGATCGGCGAGGCCTTCGAGCGCGAAGTATTCACAGTTGAGCGGAATCAGTACGGCGTCGGCGGCGACGAGCGCGTTCAGCGTCAACAGTCCGAGCGACGGCGGCGTGTCGATGAAGATGTAGTCGAAGTCATCGCGCAGGCGGTGGAGGAACCATCGCAGACGCTGCTCGCGGTGGGGGAGCGTGACGAGATCGATCTCCGCGCCCGTCAGATTCCGGTCCGACGGGATCAGCGAGAGGCCCGACGTCTGGGTCTGAAGGATGAACTTCCTGGCGTCACCATCTTCGCCCGTGAGCGCCTCGTAGATAGTGCCGGCCGCCGCGGCCTGGCCTTTCAGTCCGACGCCGCTCGTCAGATTCGATTGCGGGTCCATGTCGACGAGCAGGACCCGCTGCTCGGCAATCGCCAGCGACGCCGCCAGATTGATGGCGGTGGTCGTCTTGCCTACCCCGCCTTTCTGATTCGCGATGGCTCGGATACGAGCTGGCATTTAGGTTAAATACCAGAAAACTGCCAGTGGTTCGAGAGAGAATAACACGTGTTTCACGTGGAACATCATCGGATCTTCTGAAGGATCGTCAGCCTGCTCTGCAGTGTCTCCACTAACGGCACTGTCGAAACCCATCGAAGCGGCGGGACCAATTCAGGCGCATCCGGCCCACTCGGGCCGCGGAATAGAAAAATCACGCCGCTAGGCTTCACGAATGCCTGCAAGGTCAGAAGCGTTCTGACTTCGACCCGTACTGCCCGGAGGGACAAGATATCGAAGGCCTCGTGGAGCTCAGGACGCGCAAGCAATTCCTCGTATCTACTTGTTTCGACGGCAGTACGGTCGAGTCCAAGGGTTCTCACCGCTTCCCGTAGAAAAGCCGCCTTCCGAGCCTTTACCTCGACCATGGACAGCGTCGAGGCCGGCACGGCGAGCTTCATCGGGATCGCGGGGGAGCCGCCGCCCGATCCGACATCCATGATTGCGACATCTGGCGTAGGGAACTGCTTGGCGGCGATGAGCGGTTCGAGCAGGAGACGATCGATGGCTGCGTCCGCATCATCGAGGGC
>Ga0075424_100001266_pt1 | contig 21955 bp, 20 predicted proteins | sample SoiMethybrSBSTD3_FD_75301 | JGI IMG/M metagenome (GOLD analysis project Ga0075424, IMG submission 75301) | Bulk soil microbial communities from a Populus tree surrounding site in Tennessee, USA - Soil MetaG P. TD hybrid SBSTD3 | ecosystem: Environmental > Terrestrial > Soil > Tree plantation... | reverse complement strand
CGCCTTTTTTCACAGAAAGAGTAGCAGGTTGATAAGAAGGATTGCCCTGAACAGAGGCGCCCTGTGGGATAGTCAGAGCAGGTCCTGAAGCAGCAGCTCCACCAGCTGGTGCTGAAGAGGTGCTGCCAGTTGCACCGGCAGGTGATGAAGAAGTACCACCTGAGGTGGCAGCACCTGTCGCAGAAGCTGAAGTTTGGTTAGTTGGAGCATAATCGTAGCCTTGTGCTGTCGTGGGCTCCACAAAGACCTTTGCTCTCATATTGTAGTGTAGTAAGCCACAATACTCTCTACACTGGATCAAGTACTCGCCAGGTTGATCAAAGACGTTCCAGACCGTGTTAACCCTACCTGGGACTGCATCCATCAATATCGCAAAGTCAGGAATATTGAAAGAATGGATCACATCTTTTGAAACAGTTTCAAATCTGTAAGGCACACCTGCCTTTACGTGCAGCTGTCCAACTTCTTGAGTGCCATTAGCGTGTTCAAATGTCCAAAACCACTGCTGGCCGATGGCCTTGATGGTTTGGGCCTGAGAAGGGACAGCCTCCAGACGATGTTCAGTATTCCACGCGTCAGCACCTACCCATGTAAGAATCGCTATCACAACACCGACATAGAGCCATTCATATGTAGCATGACCCATTAGCTATGTGCCCTCCGTTGATTGACTAGGAATAAAATTCTTTTTGTTGCCCTCTCTAAATCTCCAACCTACGTAGATAATACTGCCTTGGACAACGGCCCCTACTACAAATGCCGCAATCATACCCCTATAAAAAAGAGCCCAGATTTCGACACGTCTGTTAAGGTACTGTTCGGCCTGTGAAGAAGTAGATTGCTGAGCAAATGCGGGCGCAATAATAAAACTCAAAACGAATACTGCAACTAGAGGAGGAATCATAAACAAAAGCATTCTTGAAGTTGATCTTGATAATATCATATTTCAATATCCTCTGTTTCTGTTGTGAGTAAATTCGGTTATCTAATTTAAGGCTTTTGAAACCTAAGCTATCTGTGAAATCACACAGGATCGTTAGTTGTCGCCGCTGTTTAAACATAATTGATAACCCGGTACCGACGATATCTAAAGAACTCTCGCGAAAATTAAGCTGTCAGTAGTATAGAAATAGATATCCGCACTTTACAATGCATTAACAAACTGACTTCGTAATTTCGCTTTCTCTGTCTTCAGCAGATAGACAATACCTATTACTAAGGCAAGTTCCAGAGCCTTATCTAATATTCCACCGACGTCCACATCTTCTGGAACATTATTTGGTGAAAGGGGAGGTGGAAGCGTAACCGAGTACGTATATAGACCTAACAATATTGCACTGCCTATCAGTCCAAACAAGTTCACTATAACTGATTTACGATAGTACGATTTAGCAAAGTCTCTATCTTTGTCTGGGGTGGATTCGCTCGCAATAGTAAGCAATATGTACAACATGCTGTAAGCAATCTGTGATGCACCTGCCGCTAACAGAAATATGCTGTATTCTATTCTGAGGCCACCATGTTCCGAGAAAACTGCCAAGTGAACTATGCCCGATGAGACTGCTAACAGAAGAATCGAATATTTTATTACTTCGTCTCTCTTTAGATTTGGATAAATACTACTACCTCTAGAAGAGATTCTCTTTCTATATGTGAACAGCAAAACAGCTCCAAATACAACTATGGCTGATATTATTCCTCCGAATACTGCCAGGTTAAATATATTTCCGAAATTGTGGGAGACAGACACATTGAACACTGCCCTATCACATCCACAGTTAAAGTTGCTGCTAAGAATAGTTCTTGGTGGATCTACACCGTATAAATTAACATGGCTGCTATCGACGCCGTCAGCAATGCTAAGGACTATCTCATAAAGTCCTACACTCGGAAACGAATAGTATATATCAAAATCTCCTATAGTTTGTTTTGTCCAAGGATATACACTAATCCTCTCTCCTGTACTTACTGAATAAATTTCCACCATCGTCAATACATTGCGCACATCATTCCCATTCATGTTATCCTGAATACTAAAGCTTATTTTTGTAGGGAGATTTGGAGGAGTATATTCTGGGTCGAGTTGTTGGTTTACATAGTATTTGCCAAGTCCTGCGCCACCAGTATTATAATGAGCTAAATGACCAAAATGTGCGTACGATTTCGTCACTAAGGATGAAAAACCAGAAAAGCATATGATTAGAATTGCCGCTAGTAATAAGAAATTACTCTTATTGACACCAATTCTAAATGGCGTTCGTCTAGCCACCACGATATCTATATTAGCAGTGCGATAATATATTATTATATTACCTAGTCTCGCAATAGAAAATACAGTTGCGATATACTATCAAAAGACTACATTCCATAATGATTTAAGCTGCTGAATAGCACCTACACAGGCAGCACAACCGCAGAAATAAAGCAACAAAATTGCGTTTCACATAATTTAATTTAAAGCTCACTCCTCGACGTAACGATTTATTCCCATCACATTAACGCCGCCAAGAGAGTAAATATTGCTCTCGTACCTCAGGATAGTCAAGGAGGCATTATATATGTGCCAATTATACAGTGCTTGCGGATTAAGGTCGAGCAGAGTAGAAATTGCAGCTTTGATTGGGTCTAGGTGTGTTATCAGTAATACGTTTTCATTGTCGTGGTTTTTAATAATCTCATCTAGCATATTTTTTATTCTTGATTTCACAGAAAAGAAACTCTCTACGCCGTATCGTGTCAGCGTCGAATCATTTTCATTATAAAATTTCAAGAACAAGTTTCCGAACTTTTGAACTATTTCTTCGAAATTCATTCCAACCAATTTTCCCAATTCAATTTCGTATAGGCGTTCATCGATCTCATAGTCAAGTTCTAAAATTCTACAAACTATCTTTGCTGTTTCGACGGTTCTAATGACAGGACTCGTATAAACCTTCTTTATTGAAATATTCTTTAGATACACAGCTGTATCGGCTACTTGCCTTTTGCCATATTCTGTGAGATGTGATTCAATGTGTCTGCCTACTAAGATTCTCCTTACGTTATTGTCGGCTTGTCCGTGGCGCATTAATATTGCTAGTGGCAATTCACTCAGACTCTACGTCAATAGAATATTAACATTGACTGGCTTTCCTATATATTTGGGATTCATAAACGCGTTTTATCCTAATGCATATGCTTAGCTAGCTATCAAATAGCTGATATCCTTATATCTGATCTTTTATGAAATCAAAAGTACCATATGAGAATCGGAATTGTAGGGGGGACTGGCGGAATGGGAGAAGGCTTCGCGTTGAGATGGTGCTTCAAACATGATGTTGTAATAGGTTCAAGGGATGCGCAGAAAGCAAAGCAGGCTGCAAAGAATTACCTCAATACTGCCCGTGAATCATATGGCCAAAGCATCACTGGAAGCATTGATGGCGACGATAATTTTGAGCTTGCAAAAAACTGCGATGTTCTTGTACTGTCAATCCCTTATGAAAACATCGAGGATACCTGCGGTAAACTTAAGAATATAGTCAAAGACGATTGCGTTGTTGTATCTCCCATAGTCCCGATGACGAGAACTGAAAGTGGTTTCGTTTATACTCCATTTGAGCAGAGCCGCAAAGCTGCCGCCTCTATGGTAGCAGATTCATTACCTCCCAGATCAAGAGTGGTTTCTGCCTTCCATACTATCTCCGAGGTTAAGTTAAGAAACATAAAACAAAGCCTAGATGTTGACACATTTGTGTGTGGTGACGACAATAACAGCATATCCAGGGTAAACAGCTTGATCTCTGAAATAAACGGCCTTCGTCCTATATATCTAGGGGCCCTATCTACTACATACCAGGCCGAAATTTTAACTCCTATGCTCCTAAATGCAGCGAAAATGAACAAAATGAAACATCCCGGAATCAGGTTAGTGTAGCATGGTATGGTATTTGGTCGAAGAAAGATAAACGAACCGGGTGAAGAAAGTCGTCGTGGAAGAAACTGGATGACGGCTATGGGAATATTATTCATCGTAATGGCTATCATTATTGCACTGAGAAATTTGTATTTCTATAGTACTCAGCTGTCCGTTTCGTTCTATCTTGATAATTACGTTAACGGGCAAGTTAACAATGAGAAATTTGTTATTGCGATGCTAGTCGGCGGCGGCATTTTATTGTTTTGGGGATATTTTAGAAAAAACCAAGACAATCCACGGGATGAATACAACTCGAGAAGATTCAGCTAGTAAATATGATAAAAAAAGATCTGCATGAATACCAACCCAATTTTGAACGCGTACAACAGCGAACAAATGACCGAATAGCCCAATAATCAAGGTTTAATAATAGAGATCAACAAGTATGATTTGAACAGTATTGGGTCTTATGAATCGTATTTCAACCGTTGTTAAACAAAAAGTAAGCACTCTTCTTGATAGATATGAGGATCCCAAGGAAGCCCTAGATTACTCTTATACAAAGCAAACTGAAATGCTAAATAAATTAAGAAGAGACATAGCAGAAGTAATAACTGCCAAGAAGCGACTGGAAATGCAAAAGGCAAGACTCTGGGACAATATTCGAACTCTTGATGAGCAGTCCGGACGGGCTATAGATGCCGATAGAGAAGATCTTGCTAGACTAGCATTAGAGCGTAAGAACGCGAATATGCTGCGGCTGCGTTCATTGGAAAAACAGATTACTGATATGCACTCAGAACAAGAAAAGCTTCAAGACACAGAAAGGAGATTGTCTTCTAAAGTAGAGGAATTCAATTCAAAGAAAGAAGTAATTAAAGCCCAGTATTCAGCGGCGGAAGCTCAAGTTCGCATTAAAGAAAGTGTCACAGGAATATCGGAGGAGATGACCGACGTTGGCATAGCGATGAATAAAGCCGAAGAAAAGACTGAAAAAATGAAATCGAAGTCGCAAGCGTTGGATGAAATGATCGAATCAGGCGTTCTCACAGATTATACCTCAGGAACAAACGAAGATGGTGGCCTTATTGAAAAAGAATTGGAAGATGTTGCAACACAGGAGTCGGTGGAGCAAGAGTTAGCAAAGCTAAAAGCTCAGCGCTCCAAAAAGAAGAAAATTGCCAATAACGGTGATGATGCCGAGCAAGAAAGCCAAGCAGAGGAAGTACAGCAGACAGTAGCCTGACGCATTTATAGTCAAATCATTTTTAATGTTGTTATATATGTAGATTGATGTATATCACCAATACTTTGTAAATAATTCTTGAGTTTCTGTGGCAACTTATATGTAAATTACTGACATGATTAGCAAAGTTAAAGGCTTAGAAACTTCATAAATAAGAGGATAACAATAACAGGAGGATAAGGAGTACGACAAAAAAACAGACTAAATCTCAAAAAGGGGCAAAAGCTAAAACTACAAAAAGGAGTCGAGTGTCGTCAAAAAAACAAAAGAAACCGCCCAAGCGAGGAAGCGCATATCAATCAGTAAAAAGAAAAGTTAGAAGCAAGCAACCGGCTAGAAATAGTAGACGGTTAGCGACGCGCAAACAACCGGCTAAAATAAGACACACCACAAGAGCGAAAGCTGCGACGATGAAAAAGATAGTAAGGATTATGGGCCATGGTCAGTTTAGCGTAGACTATAAAATATTACAAAGGCTAAACGAGATTGATGACCTGCTTGTTCAGTTGGTAAGATCTGATAAGCCTAACGACAATGAATTCAAAAAGCATCTCATAGAGCTCACCCAGATAGTAGAACAAAATGGAAAACAGCTTGATTCCAAAGAAATAATCCAGTCAGATATCATTCTTCCCAGCGCAGACCTCTCTGTAGACGAAGCAAAGAGGCTTTTCACGGGCGAAGGTGTTGTTCCAGAAATCTAAAGCGTTGTTCCAAATCACTAAAACGGCAAGTCCCAGAGAGGATACCACATACCCATATCTTTCTCAAATGGGATCTCCTTTTGGAGAGTTGCCATGATTGTCATTTCGTTTTCTGTATCTCTAGACCTTTCGCCAAAAAACGGCACGAAAGGATAAAACTTGTTTGATTTGTAGTTGTAAACTAAATACCGCATGCCAGCATTGTTGTTTTTTTCGTTACTATTCTCGAGTTCACGTACTGGTCGGAATTCAAAAATAGATGCCAGTATCTGACTTGAAAATCCTTTCTCCTGTATGGTGTCAACGACTGCGGTTATCGCTGCTAGTGAGTCTTCTATAGTTCTTCCTGCGAGTATAAGCCATAGATAGCCATAAGAATCGACAGCTGTTCGGTAATCGAATTGTAAATCCGGCTTGCTGATCCCAAGAAATCTTTGAATCTCATCCTTCATTTCTTTGAAATACAAGCCGCTAGTCGATTTGACAATCAAGGCACATCTGCCTGTAGGTTTTAATCGCTGCCTAGTCTCGAGCGTGATTGTTGCGGAAGAAAGAGAAAAAATTGCCTCAGAATCAATCATTGATTCATTGTTTTTGCTGTCGTAAATGCTCTTCCTAATTTTCCTAAAAAAGCTCAACTCATGGAAGCCTCCATCTCCATTAGCTTTTCTATTCTCTTTTCAACCGGCGGGTGGGTGGAGAAGAGATTGATTATTGTGCTCCCAGAGGCCGCAGGTATGATAAAAAAAGCATTTAAGCCTTCAGCCTGCCGCAAATCTTTTGTGGGCATCCTATGCATGTTGCCGCTAATCTTCATCAAAGCGTTAGCTAGCTTGGCTGGCTTTCCAGTCATTTGTGCGGAGCCTCTATCTGCAGCAAACTCTCTATATCGCGAAATGGCTCGAATGACAAGGAAACTGATTACCCAGGTTAGCATCGCAACAATTACTACGATAGCTAAACCCCCGGCATTGTTTCGATCTCTACCGCCGTAGCCGTAGCCATATCCATAACCCATACCTCCACTGTAGAATCCAAACTGCATAAGATACCATGCAACTGTAGAGAACAAACTTGCTAGGGTTAGGACCAAAACATCTCGGTTTTGAATGTGCGTCAGTTCATGTGCAAGGACGCCTTCCAACTCTTCTGTGTCAAGCAGATCCAATAATCCAGTCGTTACAGCTACTACAGAGCTGCGCTTTCCTTTACCCGTTGCAAATGCATTAGGCATTCTTGTATTAATGACGGCTATTTTTGGTTTGGGAAGATTATTTCTCGCAATTATTCTTTCTATAACGTTGTGTAGTCGCGGATACTGATCGCTTGTTACTATTTTTGCTCCCGAGCTCCAAAGGACAATTTTATCCGAAAAATACCACTGCAATAGAATCATTACAGAAGCAATTATGGTAATAGAAATAAAGTCAAGACCTACATATAGAAGCGCGCTAAGAAAAACTATATACAAAAGTGTAAGTATGCCAAAACTTAGAAGCATGCGAACGGTTAGACCAGTGTCACGTCTCTGCCATGACGATGGTCTTCTTGAAGCAGACAAATGCAATTATAGTATGGATGAAACTACTTTTAATTATTTGCTCGACTTAATGACAAATTGCTCCAGCTTATCCATCGCGCTTTCGAGCAGTTGTTCGTTTGCAAGATAGACTATTCTAAAATGGCCACCGCCAAACTCAGAGCCAAACCCAGATCCATGTACGGTCAAAACTCCAGTACTATTTAGTAGTTCAAGGACAAATTGTAAGTCGTTGTCCCAACGGGAACCTAAATTGATTTTAGGAAAAACATAGAAAGCACCATGTGGAATTTTGCATGTCACTCCTTCGATCCCATTTAGGCGTTTTACTACATAATCTCGTCTTCTCTTCAATTTGACAATCATATCTGTAATATGATCTTGGGGACCGCACAATGCCTGCACAGCAGCTTGCTGGACGGGAAGATTAGTAGATATGCGAACCCTAGCAAGTTTTGGAACATTCTTGCGGAAAGGCGTGAGTTTTTCTGAACCGCTATTGATACAAATATATCCACATCTCCACCCGGTCATAAGATATGCCTTAGAAAATCCATTAAGTAAAATCAATGGAGCTTCTTTTGCTACATTGCCTATTCCAGTAAACTGACTGTCGAAAACAATTTTATCATAAATTTCGTCACATATGACATACAAATCATTCTCTGCAGCTACATCAATTAATTGTTGCAGACTTTTGCGGTCGAAAACCTCACCTGTAGGATTATTAGGGCTGATTATGCATAATGCCCTCGATCTCGAGCTTGTCTTGGATCGTAGGTCTTCCAGATCAGGTCTGCCATCTTCATGTAATTTGAATTCTACAGGTTTTCCTCCATAAAACTTGACATATGACGCGTATGGCGGATAATATGGCCCTGGCATGAGGACCTCTGTATTTGGGTCAACTACCGAAGCCATCGTCATGTCCAGTCCCTCGGAAACGCCGTTTGTAACTAATACGTCGTTTTCTTCAATTGAAAGCCCTTTCTCTTTTTCTTTATGAACTATGGCTCTTCTAAGCTCCGGTAGTCCTTCTGATTCTGTATAATAATTTTCGTTATTCTTCACAGCGTCGATTAATGCACGTTTGATATGCTCAGGAGTATTGAAGCCATATTTGACGGGATCGCCAATATTTAAGTATATTATCTGCTTTCCTGTGGCCTCGTATTGTCTTGCATGCGAAATTATATCGCGTATAGCATATTCTACCCCTGCGGTTCTGTCTGAGACCTTCAACTGATGTTCTAAGGTTTGACTACCTAGTTAAACTGTTACGTACTTATGAGTCGGGGCATACGATCTTCTTTTTGTTAGCGGTCTGCTCAAACAAGACTTGAACCATTTATTGCTCTCTCAATTAGTCCATCAAAAGTTATTACGAGAACTCATAATAATAGGTCGGTAGGCTTAGCTTCTCCTTGATAATACAGTGCAGTTCAATTGATATAAGGCGACGTCAAAAAAGGCAAATACGGGCCCGTAGCGTAGCCAGGACATCGCGGCGGTCTTCGGAACCGCAGATCATGGGATCGAAGCCCATCGGGTCCGCCTCTTGCAAACACAGTTAATCAATTTCAACTTCCATAAATGATTTGTCTGATTCGCAGGGTTAGTATTCCTTTTTCCCTGTACAGATCTCCAATGGCTTTAAATTCCGAGCCGGTCCTCAAAAGAGTTCTCGGTCCATCGTAATCGTATTGATTTAGCCTGGCGTGCCATTTTTCATCAATTAATACAAGAGCCCTACCAGGTAAAATTTTCTCTACATATATGTTGTATGCTTTGCCAGCGTGTTGGTTGAGACTCTCGACTGTAGTCAGCCTTCCGTCGTCTAGCCACTCTACTTTGTTTATCTTCTCGAGTTTTTTTATTGCTTCTATCAAGACAAGATTTTCAAGATGATATTCCTCGCGGAGGTCTTCCACATCGATACCATCCTTTCCCGCTTTTATCAACTGCAAATATATGACTCTCATGGCTCTTTGAATATCCCTCTTTAACCTCCCTATGACCAAATCTTCCTGCAGTGCAGAAGATAGTTGTTTTCTTTTAGCTTGTTGCCTCTGTAGGTAATCTTTTCTAACGTCGTGATTTTCTGGTGGTGCGGTATGCCCCACATCTAGTTCGGTTGTTTTCCTAAGTTGGTCTTCTAATCTTGCTTGCCTTTTCTCGATATTAGATATTTCATCTGGGAGCATGAGATTTAGACTCATTGGCATTCTTGTTACTTGTTTTAGATGGATATTTGTTAAATTCCTCATACGTTTGTGCATCATTTCCACACGCCTTTGGCTTGCATGATGATACCGACTGTCAATCGTATCCGTCGCCGCAAGTATGATGACTGAACCGGCTGACTTCCGACCAGTCCGACCTTTTCTTTGAATATATCTAATTTCGCTAGGTATTGGTTCATAAAAAATAACTAGGCCTACGTCTGGTATATCGAGCCCCTCTTCGGCTATCGATGTTGCTACTAGAACGTCGAACTCTCCATTTCTAAAGGACTCTAGAGTCAAGGCTTGATCCTCTTGGCTCATTCCTTCGTCTCCTTCCCTTTTTGCCTGACCTACGAATCTGGCACATTTGATTCCAGCTTTGGACAGAATTTCCGTTATATGCCTTGCACTGTCCCTATACTGAGTAAAAATTAATATCTTGGAGGTATTTCCTTGTTGTGTGTCAGTATCGTGATGCTGAATTCGCTGAACTTTTATCAAATCCAGTAGGCGCAAGATCTTGGGATGTTCTTTTTGTATCCCTGCCAGGAGCGTTTTGGCTTCTTGGATTCTAGGATCCGCAAGCAGAAATGATTTTGCCTTTGGCTGGGCCTTCTCTGTTCTGTGGAGAAAAGCGTCGAGCGAGTACGAACCCTGACTACCCATTAACTCAACACAATACATCAAAGTTAAAGCAGCGGATTGATTCGAAAGAGCGAGGTAAATTGGTGCTCTTTGTTCTTCCATAGCAAGTTCAAGGTTGTATCTGATCAGATCTCCTGCCTGTATCAAGTCTCTTTTGAATATCCACTCTACTTTACCTTTCTTAACTATACCTTTTTGAACTAGCCATTTCAATTTTTCCTCCAATACGGTCCGCAATAATGAAATTACATAGGTGTATTCCCACGGCAGGTTAACCCACTCCCATTTGACATCAATCGGGTTTACAAAGGGTTTGACATCACTATCGTCCTCTGTTCTGTATTGTATGTTTTCAATCGATAAATTATCACAGATTTCTTGCACTCTTTCTTTTTCCGCTCCTGGGCTAGCTGTTAAGCCTAATAACAGGGGATGTGACGACTGCTTAATGTATTGCAATGCAATAAAAGTATAAGCGTAATCTTTTACCGCTCTGTGTGCTTCATCGAAAACTAGTAAACTGAAATCGCTCAAAGATAACCTGCCTTCAATCAAGTCATTTCTGACGACTTCAGGTGTTGCGAACAGCAGTCTTATGCGCTTTTCATTCCAGATAGCTGAGCGAAATTCAGGAGGAGTCTTCCCTGTTACACGTGAAATTTGCTCTTCAGGTATTTTTAGTGCGGAGCCAAAGGACGTCATATGTTGGGCTACAAGCGGTCGGGTCGGTGCCATAACTAATACGCGTTTGTCCTTGAATTTGTAAAGGTTATCTGCGCACACAAGTAAAGCCACAACCGTCTTCCCAAGAGAGGTAGGAAGAATCACGAGCGTGTTTCCATGAGAAGAAGATTGCGCTATGTTCTGTTGGTAATTCCTTAACTCTACTAATTTGTCCCATATGAGGGGATGTTGTATATATTTAAGGTAGTTTGCACCAGACGGAGAAGAAAAAGAAGAAGACAATTCAACAGCAGAATTTTACAATACCTGCAAATAATTCTTTAGCGAGAATGAAATCTTAGCAGGGTACATATATAAATAAATATATATTTATGAACGAATTAGCGACGGCTACAGCTTTTCTTGCCTGAGTATATCGCTGACCATCATTTCGAATTCTAGTTAAAAAACGTTAGATGCTGTATAGCGACTTCGAAACGCCTCGCTCATATTTCTATTACATCTCTCTGATCTGTTGTAGCCTTTTTCCTTGGAGGATTAATCTCATCGATACTTTTTGCCAACTGTAAAAGCTTTGAATTCGATAATACTTTGTTGATTTCTACTATATCCGCTTCCGATCTGAGTACTATTCCCCTCTTTTTTGAAGGGGAGCCAGTAGAATCCACAGGATTTATTTCAATAGCCAACGTCGCTGCTCTTCCTTTGAATGCTGGCAACTTTAGAATAAATACGCCCGGCAAACTAGTCGGTTTTCTTTCCCAATCGGTACCATCATTAAGAAATCCCAACAGTTTTTCATCCATACTCATATTTCCAGATCTATAGAAAGTTAATAATTTTATAGGTATAAAAAGATAACATAAAAGCTAACCGGTGTCGGTCCTCAAGTATTAGAATAGGATTGGACCTTAATTTACCTTTTAGAGTAATGTGCGATTCGATAACTACACATTTAAGGACGCTATCACGAATGAGTTCTACATATCATACAGAATTTCAAAAATTAATATTGCTTTTAGGACAAATAGTGGTTAGTAATACAATCTATGTTAAACAAAAGAAAAACTGAGTGTATAACTCTGAACACTATAACAAAGCTGGAACACCCAGAGAAGACATCTGAGCCAAAGGCAAAATGCTTAGGAGAAGTTACAAACTCTAGTATTTTTGCCTTTAAACAGAATTTAACTTTACCAAGTACGGTGACGTCGAGCATTAGTGTAAAAAAGAAACGTAAAATTGCACCTTATAGTTATAAGGAATTCCATTAGCCATAAGGTATGCTGCCAGCTCAACTGCTCAGGGCCAAAATAAAGAATAAGGGAAAAAGCATAGAGCCACTCTTTTGCAATAATACAACTGGTACTGATTCAGCGAATGGTGATGAAATTCATTTAGCGGCAAAGTTAATAGAAGAGTTCAATGAATCCTGGAAAAATAATGAAAGGAATGGAATCCTTTCTGAAAGAGTAAACTTGCTCGAAGAACATTACCGAGACTTCAAGCTGGTAAGAGCCCTATACACATTACTTCAGCGACGATGTATTTTTGGTCCAAACAAAAAAACTTACACAGAAGCAGGCGATAACAGTACAACAAAAAATGTAATCAATGGTTTGGCCAGCACGAAGGTACCGGGCTCATCGGACTTGCCCATTGATCCGTTTTATATTAGGAGGCAGTTATTTGAAGAATCATCCAAGCGCGGTTTTGCGCTAACTGATTTAGAAAGGGCAGAGATTGTGGATCTGGTGGCGTTACGACTAGGACTCAATACAACCACCATTGCTGAAAATATGTGGAGTGATCTAGAGGACAATATGGTTATAGTGCATTTCTTTAGTCTTAGTCCAAAGGAATTGATAGGATGGTACAATCTTTCACTTGTTCAAACTATGCTTTTTAACTGCACTCACTTAGAGTTCTCCGTAAGCGGAGGAATCCACTGGAAGCGTGTTTTGAGGGACCTGAAGAGGTTAGGACTAATGTACTATCTTGAACAACGACAAAAAATACCGGCTGATCAGGGAATACGTTATGAAAACAAGAGAGTACAAAAAAATGACAACTCTGCACCCCAAGAAAAAGACGAAGCTAAGATAGTGTGCGCCGTTAGCGGGCCTTTGAGCATATTCAAATTGACCGATAGGTATGGAACGTCAATCGCAAAGCTTATCCCTTCTATAGTCTCTGCTGGTGAATGGTTTATCAAAGCATGGATAGTAAGAAAGAATTTTGTTTCAGGCAAGAAAATATATGAATTTGAACTATCTCATAATACATCTCCTTTGTTGTTATGCGAACCTTTTCGAAAAGACTCTAAAATAACGAATGTTAATGAACAGCTTACTAGTCGTCAGATATACGTTACTAGTAGTACACTTTATGACAGTAAGGTTGAAGAAAACTTTGCTAAAAGATTTACACAATCTCATAATGGGTGGGCTTTAACAAGGGAGCCCGATCCAATTGTCCTATCTGACGGCAAAGCTTTGATCCCAGACTTTATGTTTGAAAAATATGGTAAAAAGATTTACTTTGAAATAGTAGGATTCTGGACAATAGACTACCTTCAGAAGAAGCTAGAGAAAATAAGAGACATATCGGCTACACAAAAACCTAATAGACTCGAATTCCTAATGGCTGTAAATAGTGAATACTACGCGGCTTCTAGCAACATTACCAACTCCAAACAACGACCAGGTATTTTTCAGCTTTCCAGTTTTATCGAGAAGAACCATTTGATAACGTACAAGGGTAATAATATACCACTCAAACCTATCTTAGAATATTTAAAACATGTCGAACAAATACTTGAAGAAGAAATAGCAATGGGTCACTCTGACCAGCTATTAGAAGAGCTTGACCAAATTAATGAAAGATTTTATTTGGATAATATGGTGATATCAATCGAGGAAATCGCCAAAAAATACGACGTACCAGCGGAAGCTGTTCTAAGAGTTATAAAGTCGAAGTTTAGGATAGAAGCAAAGACGAATGACAATTTTGGCAAAGACGAGAAAACCAAGTTCATACTAGTAGGCAGATTTTTAATCCCTCTAATAAAGGCAAATAACTTAAGATCGATATTAGAAACAAATAGAATAACAAAATATAATGAGGCAAGTTTACTTTTTACCGATTATGGAATTCCAGAGGAATGTCATACTGAGCTTGTTTCTAAGTTGGGATTTGAAATAAGATGGGAAGGTATGGATTATAATGCCGCAAGTATTAAAAAGAAATTTTCGGAAGGTTCAGAGGCTTTAAAAGTGTGATGGAAGATCATATCAATATGTGTTAGGTTAGGGTTTCAATGGACTGTATGCCTTTTCAAACCACGGGCTTCCAATATTTGCGTCGAGTCTTCAATTACCACTTGAAAGCCTAGATTGTTTTCGAAAAATTTTGTGTTTTTATAGTCAAAAAAAATCTTGACTATTATTTGTCCAAATCTTCTTGTCTGAGTAATTGTGAAAACGTAATCCTTTGATCCTGGCGTGAATTTATACTTATATTCTCAAAGTTACATTTACTTATGTACTCCGCTTGGAAACTCATTGTAAGATTGCCGTCGTAGGTGGTGGCATTTTAGGCATCTCAATAGCCTATTTTTTATCGTCTGTATATGGTTCAAAGATCTTGGTAATCGAGCAGGAGAAAAACGTTGCTTTGCATACAAGCAGCAGAAATACTGGAAAAATACACGCTCCTTTCCTCTACGACCCATTAAAGAAGAAGCTTTTCGCAAAAGCTGCTTTTCTGGGATATGATATGTGGCATAGGTATTCTGATCTCAGACAAGTGCTTTTCAAACGGGATGGAGTCATGGAAGTCGCAGTCAACCAAGCGGGTATAGACAGGCTTCAAAAATATATGGAATGGGGAATTGAGAATGGCTTGCTACCAGAGAAGGAAATCAAAATCTTGCAAAAAGAAGATGTTAAAAAAATGGAGCCCAGTGTCAATTGCCATGCAGCGCTTTACTGCTCTAGAGACGCATCAGCAGACTTTGGACTTTTAACAAGGAACTTATTTTATGATGCTCAATCTTTTGAATGCAGATTCTTGCTCGGACATAGACTAAGGAGAGTGACGGAATCACATACCGAAGGGTTAACGCTAACCTTGCAGGACGGCGAAAAACAAAAAATAATAAACACAGAATTTCTAATTAACGTTGCAGGCGGAAATGCTTTAGATATTGCACATTCTATGAATTTAGCACACAGCTATACAGATTTTCATTTTAGAGGAGAATACTGGCAGGCCCCAACTAGATATCAAAATCTTACAAAGCTAAGCATTTACTCCGTGCCCTCCGTGCCTGACTACCCGTTCCTGGATCCGCATTGGATAGTTAGGGTAGATGGAAGACGAGAAATAGGACCCAACGCTGTCCCAGTTTTTAGCCCCTATGCTTATAACTGGAAAACAAACCTGAAGTGGTTCATACCAAAAATATTTGAATCACTAATAGCTCGTGGTGCGAGAAAGATACTCGCTGATACTCAGTTCCTGACGCTAGTCAGCAATGAATTGAAAAGCTCTGTTTCTAAATCGTCCATGATAAACAGAGTTAAGAGGTTTTTGCCTCAGATAAAAACATCTGATTTTTCAAAAAAAGGGACTTCTGGAATTAGATCTGTATTGGTAAACAAAGATGGAAGGTTCGTACCGGATACATTGATTCTTAAAGATTGGCGTTCTATGCATGTTCTAAATTATAACTCCCCGGGAGCTACCGGTGCATTGCCTATTGCAGCAATGATCGCAGATCAAGTATTTCAAAACGGTGTTGCAGCTCCAGAAAACACTCAGCCAAAAAGTAAAACAATTTTTGACTTTAGAGAAATTGCTCACAAGATGAGCACCTAAGATTGTTTAGCACAACCATCGGCATATTATCTAGCTGCTGCTGAATATTAGCTAAAAATGAGAATTTGCTATTTTTTCAGAGGATTGTCGGCATCCGATCATTGTAAAAACAAAAGGTAGAGTGGCTAAGTTTCATCTAGCGCGCCTTGCAGCCGAGGCTATCACGTATGCCAATCCCACTATCAGCCCAAAGGCTAATGGTATCCATACACTGAAGCTTTGTGTGCTGAAGTTTATTTGCTCTATTAAACTACTAATGAATTCCATTTCTTCTATAGAATTCCCTAAGGTACAATATAAGGTTTATATTTTAACCCTGCAGTATCGGCTAATTATTTATATATATAATCATCCACACATAGGAGGTCTCGTTTAATTTCATATTTCAATTTTCTATTTATTTGAGCGAGAAGAAAATATTTGTATTCACTTAGTGCATGGTATGAATGTTCGCTTTTGCGCGGTGAGATTAAATAACGCTAAAATCAATTCCATGGTAAGATGAAGATGCAAAAGGAGCTTCGCAAGTATTGTCCTAAATGCAAAACGCATACGGTGCAATCAGTGTCAATATATAAAAAAGGTAGGGATAGAAAGACCGCAGAAGGAGCCCGAAGACACGCAGAAGATAAAAAAGGATACGGAGGACAAAAGTTCCCCGAACTAAAGAGAACTGCCAAAACTACGAAGAAAATCACTTTACGCTATACATGTAAGAATTGTCAACGAAAAACAATGACTGAGGGAATAAGAATGCGCAAATTGGAGATCCAATCCTAACTACAGTGAATGCTAATGGCAAGTAAGAAAAATAATATAATGGTCCCAAAACCACGTAGCAAATTTATTTCTGTGCAGTGTACCCAGTGTGGAGAGAAAAGAATCATCTTCAGCCACAGCACAACGGATATAAACTGCAAGTCTTGTGGCGAGGCAATAGCCAAAAAGACAGGATCCAAGGCGAGCATTCTAGCGAAGGTCTTAGAGGTTTTTGATTAAAGACCGTACGACATTAACTTTTGTGCAGTTTCAAAATCAGATCTTGTATTAACGTTGACTGCTACTCCCTTTTGGTTTATTACTACATAGTGTTCGTCTATTGGACCTGTATCGCGTATTTTCGAAGAATTGAATATCGATATACCAGTATGACAATACTGCATTGAATTGAATCGAACTATTACGGATGGATTAATCCCCATACTCGTCATGAATCGCTTATCCGATACCACCGACGTACAGGCATGCTCCGGCCTGTGTTGCGAAACAATCTTCTTGACGTCTCTTAATCCTAATAGAGGAAGATCACAACCGACCACAAAAACGGTATATGGTCTGAATATATTGAGCACTACAGAAACATCCGACGGATAGCTTATACCATCGGTCTCAATAATATCAATCTTACGCGATAGCTTGGTTGCAATATATGATTTCGTAGATGGCGCATTAGGGCTTGTTACTGCGACTATTTTATAAAATTCTTTTGATTCCAAAAGAGCGTCGAAGACTAGCTCGACCATAGTTTTGCCGTTTAACTTTAACAACGGCTTTTCTATTTTTGCAAATCCTTGTAAGCGACTTCCTTTGCCGCCACACATTATAGCCGCCATCAACCGATCATAGTCGATACTTGAATCGGTTTAAAAATATACTGAAAACGAATTTGGCACCTTAAGTTAAGTCGCTAATTATAACATTATTCCAGACAAAACCATTAAAGAACAGAGTCTAGTGATTTCGTTTGATGCGCCCATTACATCGCCAGAAATACCCCCGAATACCCGATTTGACAGATACTGTATAAACGCCGCACATACCAGTGATATAGTTAACGCCACTAAACCGAAATAACTGGTGCCCGCAAACCATATAACTACGATGGACGTTATTGTTGCTATTATAATTTTTTTCTTGTTCTTCATAGCAGATGTAAATGGTGAGCTGAAACCCTCCCAAGCAGAGTTTCCTCTATGCGCCTGCATAACCATCACAAATTTCGCAATTACCTCAGCAGCAAGTATACTGCTAAATAATTTGACCCCGTGATGGAAGCTCGAAAGTGCAATAATCATACCTGCTACATAAAGAACAATAGCTGTCACACCGGCAGTGCCCACAGCAGGATCACGCATGGCATTTCGCTTTGTTATTCTCTCGCCGCTCTTCATCAAGCCATCGGCAAAATCTGCCAATGCATCTGTATGATGCAGACCAGTTATGAGTGCAAGCACTGCAGTAATAAGAAAACCGACTACGAGTGGTTGCAAGTAAAGCGAAATTATGTACGCAAAGCCTCCAACTATCACTCCGATCAGTGCACCGACCAGCGGAAAGTAATGCATTGAGTTTGCAACACTATTCAAGTCATTGCTGAGCGATTTGGGGCCAGGTATTATAGTCAAAAACGATATTATTGGCTGTATCGATCTATAGGCCAAAGACCATCCTCCACCACCCCAAAAGATATAGAATACTTATTAATGGCATACAGACTATGATGGCAAAGGCGATAACAGTATATCGCATTATAGAAATTGCAACTTTGCATTTTTCAATCGAAATATATTCATATTGATCGCCCAAAGAATAGTGACCGATTTTTTCGAGGTTGACTCTAAGAGCGCCTGCCATTGCGGCCATAGTATATCCTGCATTGCGACTCGCGGTTTTATCGTGGTCTCTACGTATAACCTGCATTGATTTCTTCCAGTCTGCATGGACTATACTGGCGGCAATCACCATTATCGCTGCAGTGATTCTCGAAGGGACATAATTTGCAACAGTGTCAATCAGAGCGGGCATCCATCCAATATCTTTATGGTATTTATCGGTGTATCCCAACATAGAGTCCAGCGTGTTTATAATTCTAAACGAAAAAGCTCCTGCAGGTCCAAGAAAAGAATAATAGAATAAGGGCGAGGTTATACCGTCAACTATGTTTTCGCTTATTGACTCAATCGTCCCTGAAATGATATGCTGCTTATCCAAGTTCGTAGTATCCCTTTTTACTATCATGGATAGATTAAATCGTGCATTTGTTAGGTCACCATTCTCCAGAGCACACATTACTGCAGCGGCATGTTTTTCCATTCCCTTTATTGCGATACTCATTTTCAGAGTTAATGCACAATAAATAATGAGAGCAATGTATCCAAGGATGTGGACAATGGCTATTGCAGAAATATGAATAGCGATCCCAAAAGATATAATCAGTAAAACTGAAAAGATAATCGATCTCGATCTTTCTCCTCTATTCTCAGTATGATTAATATTGTTCTTGCTATTATAATCAGAGTTGCTTTGCTTTAGCTTTGGTATGAAATATTCTATAACATGACCTAACCAAGCTACAGGATGATACTTGTTAGTTGGGTCACCCAACGTAATATCAACACAAATTCCTCCGGCAAATGCTACTAATATGGATTCGAGTGGCATCATTAATTGAGTCCTATAACATCGACGGACATTTTTTTTATGTCGGTGTTGTTTTGTACAGTCTTTGCTATAAGGCTTATTTGGCTATCCCATTGTCGTTCGCACATTGCACTAGCACGAGAATCTTGTATGTCGAGGGAGTCTTCTTTCGGTAAGGAAAAATCGAACTTCGGAACGACTCCGAAAAAACTCCTTCTAGTTACCTTCTGAACCACTACTATAGCCGGGTTTAGCAGCCTCTTATCCCCCCGAAATTTGTTTATTATAAAGCCCTTAATCAGCCGTCTGTAGTTAGGTTGCAGTAGCTGAATGGTCCCAACAATACTTGCAAAACACCCTCCCCTTTCAATATCTGAGGCTAAAATCACAGGTGTCCGTACTTCATTTGCAAGTATCATATTAGCTATATCGTACTTGAGAATATTCACTTCAGCAGGAGATCCCGCGCCTTCAATTATGACTAGATCATTTTCTTTCCTTAGACTATCTAGATTCCTTATCGCCACCGGAAAACCTTTTTGCAAGACGAATTTCGCGTAATATGCTCTCGCATCCATTTCGTCATAAAATTTCCCGCCAAGAATTATCTTGCTTCGATAATCTCCGATAGGTCTTAGCAGTATAGGATTCATTCTTGAGTCTGGTTTTTTTCTCGATGCTATAGCCTGAATGGCTTGGGCAACCGCTATTTGATCTGATGTCTTTTTAATGTTGTAGGCATTTGAAGACATATTCTGAGCCTTAAAAGGAGCTACCTGATATCCGAGGTCGCTGAAAATTCTACATAATGCGGTGACAAGTGTTGTTTTCCCACACCCAGACGATGTGCCCTGAATCATCAATAGCTTTGCTTTTGTCATATTATATCATATCCGAGTCTAGTGATTGTAATGCGTTGAGTAATAGTAAATTTTGATCATGTTTTTTTACTGCTACCCTAATATGTCTAGATCCCATCCCATTAAACGTGCTGCAGTCTCTGACAAGTATACCTCGTTTCGTTAGCATAAGATCTCTAATCTTTTGGGAATCTCCGCTTCTCAAATGAATCAAAAAATAATTTACATCAGAGCTTAAGGCAGCAAAATTTTGTAAGTTTCTATTTATGTAATAATACATAAATGTCCTTTCTTTTTGTATTAATTCTCTTGCTTTTGCAATACCCTTCGCATCCTTTAGAGCGACAATTGCTGCCGTTTGTGCTACGCCGTTGACATTCCAAAATATATGTTTGGCCGCTATTTTCTTGGCGAGCTTGGGATTGCAGACACAATACCCGATTCTAAGACCCGCCAGAGCGAAGGACTTAGTAAAAGATCTTAAAACTACCAGATTATCGAATTCCTTCACTTTATCTATGAATGAATAAGCCTTGTTGCCCTCATCAACGAGTTCTATAAATGATTCGTCAATGAGTACCTTCATAGAATTGTCCAAACGTTCGATTACTTTTTTGATCTCTGTTGTGCCTACAAGCCCCGTTGGATTGTTTGGATTGCAAAGGAAAACAGCATCATGTTTTTTTGATTTTTCTATAATAGTCTCTGGATCCAATCTCATATTTTTCAGCGGGACTAACGTGACATGAGCGCCAACGCGAATTGAGGCGACTTCATATTCACAAAAAGTCGGCGCAGGAATTAATGACTTTTTACGAATGAATGATCTGGCGAAGTCATGAATTATTTCTGTTGCACCGTTACCTACGCAAATGCACTCTAAGTCTAATTCGCTGTCCAAGTAATTCAATATATTCTTTTTTAGTTCTAAACATTCAGGATCAGGATATGAAGAAGAAATGCTAGATAAATTTTTGCTCACTGATGCGAGAACTGCCTTAGAAATTCCAAGAGGGTTAACATTTGAACTAAAATCAACTTTCACTAGCTTGGGATTTACGGAGTAAATGCCGCCATGGAAACATGAAGTTGGTTTGCCGATTCCCGCAGCTACCGCAAAGCCAAGCATTAGTCATTGTAATATCATAGGCATATATAGAATGAGTGTTTTATGCTATATCAGATTCGTGAAATATTATCGCCTCTTTAATTAATATGGGTATGAAACGATTATTAATTGCAGGAGAACTAACGCTATCCAATGTTGAAAGTTGCACTTATCGGGGCTACCGGTGCAGTAGGACAGGAATTCGTGATAGCTCTAAACAAACATCCATGGTTTGAACTGACCCAAATTGCCTCATCTGAGAGATCGGCGGGCAAAAAGTACACGGAAGCCCTTTATGATTCACAATCAGGTATAATTAGGTGGCATAACAGGGAGAAAATTCCCGAATATATTCGAGATATGAGACTTGCCAGGGTCAAAGATATTGATCCTAGCAATTTCGACCTAATTTTCACTGCTGTAGAATCTGCCGATGCCAAGGAAATCGAACCCGTGTTTGCCAAGTCAGTTCCGGTGATTAGCACTGCAGCGGCTTTTAGGTATGAAGATGATGTTCCTATTCTAATCCCTGGTATAAATGATGACCATGCTGATCTCCTAGATATCCAGAGGAAGAACAGAGGATGGAAGGGCTTCATAGCTCCATTGCCAAATTGTACAACTACCGGCCTAGCTATAACACTTAAGCCGATAATGAACAAATTTGGAATTAACAATGTTTTCATGACTTCTATGCAGGCGTTGTCAGGAGCTGGCAGGTCACCTGGTGTCATTGCTCTTGAC
>Ga0075424_100001264_pt1 | contig 21956 bp, 15 predicted proteins | sample SoiMethybrSBSTD3_FD_75301 | JGI IMG/M metagenome (GOLD analysis project Ga0075424, IMG submission 75301) | Bulk soil microbial communities from a Populus tree surrounding site in Tennessee, USA - Soil MetaG P. TD hybrid SBSTD3 | ecosystem: Environmental > Terrestrial > Soil > Tree plantation... | reverse complement strand
GTCTCGATGAGCCGCTCAGCATCTGCGGCGCTGATCTTTTTTGATTTGTGAAAGCGCATGTGGGGCTCCCCAGCTAGAATTGTTTCTGAGAGTTGGGTTGACGGGTACGCTCGCAAGCCACCACGGCCGCGCGGCAAGAACGCCCACCGGCCAGAACCATCACCGTGCTGCCAGTCACGCTGGTGATCGCCCTATCTCCCGTGATTGCAGTGGCGATAAATCCAGAGATGCCCCCATTGTTGACATCAGCAGGGCGGTCGCGATTACCTCGAAATAGAGTGGCAGATTGTTGGACATCCCACAGCCTTCTCATATGGTACACACGATCAGGACGATGAATGAGACTGCGAGGATCGTCATCGTCATTGCGAGGATAAATCGGGCACGCTCGACAGCGGGCGGCGACATGAAATGGGTAAGCATGGACATGTGGAGGGTGCTTTCTCGATTTTGGTTGATCGACTAGTTTCCTGTCGGACCCGGACCGCGCTCAAAGGGCGCAACGCGAGTTCTCTTTCCTTAGCTACTCTCTCGGTGTGCGCGTCACCGCACTTAAACGGTAATATCTAATACGGTAATGATGAGAGCCGTGCTTAACCGGTAGGAGGCGCATGATTTTGCATCCTGCGCACCCACCCAGGCCTGAAGCTGACCTCAGATCGCTACTGATTTAGCCCAGTCTTCCACGAGTTGTTGCACTTTCGCGGGTAGGGTTCCGAGCCGCGCGGCACTGGCGTTCAACTGGGCTATTTGTTGCGAGGAAAAAGGTCGAAGGAAGGAAGCGACCAGTTCATCGTGTTGCTTGTTGAGAATGCTATTCTCCGCCAGCAGGGAAGCCCAGCGGCTGGCGTACGACTCGGGTAGGCGGTTAGACTCTGTCATGACTTACTCGCTTTGTTGGTGGCTATGAAAACCAACTACTTGCACGCGACAAACGTGGATGCGTTATGGACCTCGCTGTGGCGGTAATATACTGAAGAACGGCGCGCCGTCATGATCATCCGAGGACGGTTCTCAAGCTGCTACCACGAATAGGACGGCGATGGTTATTTGCGGCAGCAAGCGGGATGAGTATTCCCCAATGGACGATTTCTCGCGGGCCGCGGATGCGATCCTTCGACGAAACCGTGGGGCGCGGCCGGCGCGGCGACAGCTCAACTAACTGGCGGCAATTGCAAGCCTCATGCGCCGGTCCTCGGACAGGCGATCGCGCGATCAACGTCAGTAACCTCTTCGCGGCTGCGTCCTTCGGTAGCTCGAACAATTCGGCGGCTTCCTCCCACGGGTTGATATTCAGTCGCGCGAGTGCTGAAAGGACACTGAGTGCCATCCCATTGCTCTCCGTACCGATGGCCGCGTAAAGAAATTCGTCGAACTCAGAACGAAAGAAAGGGTCTGAAGCGGCCATCATACCCGTGCCCTAACTGAGCGGCTTGCAGTGGACGGGTACAAAGGACGGCAGCCCAGCTTCGCGGGGGAATTTTCACGACGGCGGCGTTGCCGTCGCCGTCGTGAAGTCAATGGAGTGCAGCCGGCGATCACAGTTGCACGCCCTGGGAAAACGCATCGACGTCCTTTTGTGCCTGCGCCTTGTCGAGTGCGTACTTTGGTCTGCACCTAGGCTACGAGGTCTGTCCTTCTCCCTGAGGGCGCTCACCTCCGCATTGGTGAAGTCGAACTCGCTCCACCGCTTCTGGATCTCTCAGCAGCTTGAGCCTTCGAGATCTAGAAAGTAATTTGAATGCTTACCACTCAAACTGCACTTTGTATACGTGCTTAGAAGATGGACTTTATTGTGTACGACGCAAATACTGGAGCAAGACATCTGTCAACTTAGCCGACATAAGCAACAAGAAAATTTGGACAGTATTGGGAATCTCCGGTCGAAAACCGAGAGAAAATCTTAAGCACTGCGCGTGAAAATTTGAGAAACACATTGAAATGCGACTGGAAGCAATCACCTGACGACTGATAGACTGTCGCGATGAGCATCTCTGTTCTACTCGCATTAGTTGTATGTTCTTGATCACGCAATCGTGTGTTGTGGGCTGCAATGTTAATTCTTGAAAGGGATCGGCCGCTCTTCGGCAGGTCCGCTGTGACTTCCCAAGGAGGCAGATGAAAACGATCGCGACGGCCCTGCACCACGTTGGTTCTGCTCAGCATGAGAGCCCTCCGTTAATGCTGCGCGGCTTCCGTTGCGGACTCATTTTGTATCAACCTATTTATTTGACGCGGAAACGCGTCCGCGGTTGAGAGAACCAAGGTCGGGTTGATGAGCACCCGCAGTTGCCTGCGTCACGCTTAAGACTAGAACTTCGTGAAGAAAGCGTGGGTCCAGCAGACTAAGCCTCGGCCTGGCAACGTTGCCACCCGCGCTTTTCGCACCCGCACAACACGCTGGTGTTTTCGTTCCACACGCTCCGAAGGGAAATCAAATGGCCGCTGAGCGCTTTTACATTTATCGCTGTGGCGGGACAGATTCTTGTGCTGTTACGGCTGCCAAAAACGAGGCGCGGTTGCTCGCCTCACTATGCCCGGACGGCTGGCAGTTCTGGATGCAGATCACTCGCCAGCAGTTCGAGAATGGCCCCAGTGGTTTCACCTTCGATAAAGCCACAGCTGGGACCAAGGCGAAGGGGCTACTTCCTCTTCACGGGGTCGTCCAAGCTGCTGGGCAAGTGCATTTCTAAGTGAGCGAAAGGCCATCCAATGTCTAATGATGCCCTCACCATTTATGTCTTCCAATGTGCGAGCGACGATCTATTCGCTGTGACCCACGACATGACGGGCGCGAACCTGCCGCGTGCCATATGCGAGCAAGGCTGGACACTCCGGGACAGGTTCCCGCTCGGCGAGCACATCTCGATACCAGCTCCCATCGGCTACTACATATGGCGCGACTCGTGTTGGACGCAGAGGAAGTCCAGCGCACAGCTAGGCTTGTAATTGCTTATGGCGGGCCGCAGAGAGTGGCGAAACTCACGGGATGATGATCCTTGAGTGGTCTTACGTGGCGACGAGAGCGTACCTGGTTCGCGTCCCATCCGTGCGGAATGGATGCGTGAAGTGCGCGAGCAGTGTCTGCGGTTCAAACGTGATGTTCTCTTCAAGCAATGACGGCGGTATTCGGCCGAAGTCGTGAGCGCGCGTACTAGACGGCATCGTGTGGTCAGTATCCGCATGCGAGATCCACGAGAGAATGCGCTGCCACGATTTGGCGAGCACCCTCCAGACGGGTACGCCGGTCGGGTGTGCAAGGTAACCAGATTAAAGATGCTTGGACGGTACAGGGGCACAAAAAGCCAGCGCGAATCAATTTACGGCTTGCAAGCGCCCTGCCATCACAGCCGCAGCAACCGCAAGGCACCAGCAACCGACAAGGAGCCCAAACGTTGTCAGAGCCGGAGCGCTGATCGTGAAGCCGGCGGCTTTGCTTCCCAAACGGACAATAAGGACCCAAAACACTGCTGGCACGCAAACGGCTACCAATAGTCCTGCCCACTTTAATGAGCGCATTTGCTGCGTTGCTGGTCCGGCCAGTTCGATGTACGTGTGGGCGATCATCAAAACCTTCCGGTACCCCGGGCGTGCCGGTGGTTCAACGCGAAACCTGAAGAATGAGTTGCACCTCAATTGTGGCGAACACCCGAGTATTAAGTGTGCACCTGCGAACATTCGAGGATCGGCCTGCCTAGCCGCGACTTCTCGACGGAAGTTCTAGACGCCTTATATTATTCCGGACGGGTCCCACGCAAAGTTTGAACCGCGCACCCTGCGCCATGCAGTGCACTCTATTTTTTCTAGGAAAATTGCAGCGCCGCGTGTGGCATCCCCATCTTCGCTATGGGTCCCCCGCGCCGGGCCGGCCCCCCACCCCCCTCTGGCCGTGACGCACGTTAACTGGCCAGCGTTCATGAGTGGCTGGCTCGAAAGTATCATCGTCGCTCACAGGCAGTCGAAGGCCGCGCTGGCGTTTTGAGGCTAGTTCACGGCAATGGGAAGAGAACAATGCACTTAGCTCGCTCGCTTTAAGGGCAGGAGGCCGCATGGCCGACTATGTGGAGCTTGTGCCTGATGAAGAGCTGGAGCGCCTTACTAAGGAACGCGGGCCGTCAAGCGTCGAGGCCCGCATGGTCGAGACGTTGCGAAAGTTGCGCGCTAAGGACCGCCAGATATTTGCTTTCCGCGTAGGCGACTCTTGGTTTACCGGGCCTACGCCGGGCGCGAAGACGGACCTATGGTTGCTCGACCTGGCTGATGAGAGCGGAGAAGAATAGGGCGTCACGGCGGGAGGATAAATTCCATGAGGCTAATAATAGTTATAGACGGCAAAGATCGCCATGGCGCAAAGAACAGCAACTATAAATTTTGCCAACGTGCGGCGCCAAATCGTGACTTGCCTCGCTGGTGCGAAATCCGCGTGATCGACAGCCAATCTCACACGCGAATTGCTCTGCTCCTTGATGACGGCCTGCTGGACCCCAAGCTTCCGCGTCGGAAACAGGACAAGAGCCGGCCGCCAATTGGGGAAGCCTTCGCGCCACAGAAAGTCGGTCGGCTGCAAGTGCGCAAGCTCGATAAGCTCTTCAAGTTCAGCGTCTGAGACCGGCCCATATTCCTGTTGGTCGCGGGCGATGTACCACTGTAGACCTGGCGAGGCCATGGCTTCCGTGAGGGCAGATTGACACCCTATCTGGCCCTTCTATTACGGCTAGGCCATGGCAGGGCACGCGAGCAACGCGCCGACATGCGTTCTATCGAGTGCCATTGCCCCGTCGCGCGATCCAATCCTGCACATCAGCCAAGCGATGGGCCACTCCCCGCGAGCTGATCTGCGTAGGCCCCCTCGATCGTGTGTCGTGCGCCATCCGATCAAGATCTTGGGAGTGGGTCGATCGAAATCATCATCGCATCGCACTCGCACGTGGGTCGGCCAAAGCTCGCTGCTTCGCCGTCATGCCCAGCACGCGGCACTCGTCTGCGGTGACGGTAACAACCCGCCAAAGTTTGAACCCAATCAGAGATCTGAATAGTCGCGGACTGGGCCGCTCGTCGGAGGCTGGCATGGTTCTTCTTGTAGCCGCAGCGTTCGTGGGCAGCGTTGTCATCGCGGTGCTGGTTTCGTGGTGCTACGCCATGTTCCAAGACGTGGCCGAGGCACAAGAAGAGCTCCATGAGCGCATCATCCAGATGCGAAGGGGATCGAGGACAACATCGAGACCGTCAATGAGGTTTACCACCGGGATCAGCCGTACAGACGGATCCTGCAGGAAATCGCTGACTGAATGACGATCAGGGCCACCCGGTGAACGGGCAGCTCAAGGTTTCGTCGGAGACAGTACGGACGCCGAAGTGCTGTGGCTTGGGTAACTCGCCGCGCTTCTCAAGCCTCAGGCTCGACGCTAAGATCTTCGCAGCCTGTTCGCGGGTTACGAGCACAGCGTCGCCGTCGCCACGTAGGTACTCGAAGAAGCCATGCCAGCTCTCTTCGTTTCTGGCCGCTAGCTCTTCGACCCTCCTTGTCCCGGAGCCCCATAAGCCGACGCTGAGCTGATTTGCAGGGCGCAGCAAGGGTTCAAGCGCAGGGGTTTACCGCCAATGATTGCCCACCGATTTCCCACGATGGATCATTCCAGTCAAAAGCTGGCGTCGTAACGGATCGGCCACGGGTTAACGACCTTCGGGTTATGAGCCTGACGAGCTACCGGGCTGCTCCACCCCGCGTCACCACGTGTACCGCCTCACGCGGCCAGAGTGCGCGCGTGGCTCGACCGCTTCCCTCGCCGCTGGGTCGCCGCCGTCACCATTGCCCAACGCACCGTTGGTGGTTTCCTAACGCTTTCCCGGCTTACTAGACGCAAAGCGCCGGGCCAGTCGCGCGTACCGGTCGCTTGCGGTGCGGCCGGGTTGCCTAGACGCCCGGCCGCACCGATGACGTGCAAGGCCCACCGAGAGATCGGGCGCCTAGACGGGGGAGGAGTGTCCAGGCGCCCGGAGATCGATCCGGCAGACCGCAGGTGGCACGCCATCTGCACGGATCGAAAACCTCAACGCACGAGCCTGCGCCAGTCCGTCGCCATCGCTCCGGTGCTCACGTGTCAGCGCGGCTGCTGCGCACCCGATGCGGACCCCGCGCCGCCCGGGAGCGGCGCAGCGGAGCCCCGTTCCATGGCCCAGCGTCGCCCCGCTCCGTGCCAGCGTCCGTGCCAGTGCCCGTACATGGGGCCGCGCAGATCGCGCAGCACGACGCCGGCCACGGCCTTCTGTTCATCGCTCAGCGCAGCGTAGAAGGGCTTGAAGGCCTCGGTGAACGCCTGCATGCGCTGGGCGCGCTCGCTCATGCGCTTGGCGATCCGGTCGAGACGATCGGGCAGGGCCTGAGCTTGCGCATCACTACCCTGCTGGCGCCGCTGCTCCATCCGATCCCTGAATTCCTGGTGGGCCTGTCGACGCGCCGCGAATCTCGCCCGCAGCTGCTGCTCCACCGGAGCCCAAAGCTTCAGCTGTGCATCGTTAAGCTTCAGCGCCTCTTTGATCTCGGTGATGCGCCCCTCGAGCCGGCCCTCCTGCAACCGCTTCATGGCGTCGGGCGACAGCCTCGGCCGGTCGGGCCACTCGCGCTTCTGGGCCGGCTCGGAGGGTTGTGGCTGGGCCTCCTGGGCAAGGACCACGCCGGCTGGAATCACCGCCGCCAGCATGGCCGGTGCTAGATATTTGGTTCTGTAGGCACGCATTGTTCTCAATCTCCTGTGCGACGCTCTACCCCGCTCATGATCGATGCCTCAGAAACGAGCGACGCGATCGTGCCCCGTCGCACGCGCGAATTACGCTTTGTTCACTTGGTCGGTGGTGGTCGGCGACCCGGGCGCGTGTGCGGCACGGGAGGGGTTACCTCGGCAGGTCGCTCCTGCCCATCAGGAAGAGATCGATCGCATGCGCGGCCTGCCGGCCCTCGCGAATGGCCCATACCACCAGACTTTGACCGCGGCGTATGTCGCCGGCCGCGAACACCTTTGGCCGCGTCTTGACGCGGTAGTCACGCTCGTTGGCGTCGAGCCCCTTGAAGCGTCCGCGCGCCACCACGGCAAGGCCGAGCTCTTTTACGACGTCGCTCTCCACCGGCCCGGAGAAACCCATCGCGAACAGCACGAGCTCGGCCGGCAGCGCGCCCTCGCTGCCCGACATCGGCTTCAGCGCCTTGTCGACCCGCGCATAGAGGAGCTCTTCCACCTTGCCGTTACGCCCGGCGAAGCCGGTGGTGGAGATCGAATACTCGACCTTGGCACCCTCGGCCTGGCTCGAGGAAACGCGCAGCTTCAGCGGCCAGTGCGGCCATGACAGGGCCTTGTTCTCTTTTTCCGGTGGCATCGGCATGATCTCAAGCTGCGTCACCGACTTGGCGCCCTGCCGGAACGAGGTGCCGATGCAATCGCTGCCGGTGTCGCCGCCGCCGATGACAATGACGTGCTTGTCGCGGGCGGTAATCTCGACCTCCGCGGCCGGCGGCTCGCCTGCCACGCGCCGGTTCTGCTGCGGCAAGAACGTCATCGCAAACACTAGGCCATCGAGGTCGCGTCCCGCAGTGGTGGCGAAGAAATCGAATGGCTGCTCGGAGCCCCCGGCCAACAGCAAGGCATCGTGGGATGCCTCGAGTTCGAGGGCGGGGATATCCTTGCCGACATGGGCGTTGCAGTGGAAGACCACCCCCTCCGCCTCCATCTGCTTCACGCGCCGCTCGATGATGTGCTTCTCCATCTTGAAGTCGGGGATGCCGTAGACGAGCAAGCCTCCGGGCTTCGGGCTCTTCTCGTAAACGTGCACTTCGTGGCCAACGCGGGCGAGCTGCTGGGCGGCGGCGAGCCCAGCCGGCCCAGATCCCACGATCGCGACCCGCTTGCCGGTCGCCCTTTCGGGCGGCTCGGGCGCCACCCAACCCTCCTGGAACGCGCGGTCGGCGATGGCGCATTCAATGGTTTTGATGGTGACTGGCTTGTCGTCGATGTTAAGCGTACAGGCGGCCTCGCACGGCGCCGGACACACGCGGCCCGTCACCTCCGGAAAGTTATTGGTCGAGTGCAGATTGAGCGCCGCCGCCTTCCACTGGTCGCGATAGACGAGATCGTTCCAGTCGGGGATCTGGTTGTTCACCGGGCAGCCGCTGTGACAGTAGGGAATGCCGCAGTCCATGCAGCGCGCTGCCTGTCTTCTCACCTCTTCCTTCGACAACGGCTCGACGAACTCACGCCAGTACCTGAGGCGCTCCGCGACGGGCCGGTAGGCCCTGTCGTTGCGATCGAACTCCAGAAAACCTGTAATCTTGCCCATTGGCGCCTACCGCGGTGTCGCTACGGATTGCCGGTGTTGGGCACGTTTGACCCACACGTATTGCTCTTCGGTGCGCCCGTCTGGGACCAGCGCGCGCGGGCGTGCGCGCAATGCAGGGCGTGCGGCAGTCTCAACCATTGCCAAACCCCTTTGGCCTCCAGTGCGAGATCATGTTGGAGCGGGTCCCAGCCCAAGCGCATGCTCACAGCGCGCGATCCACAGACGGACATTGCCCCGCGCGGCCAAATCGAAGCCGCCTTGGTGCGCCAATCGCGTGTAGGGGAGCAACGCGATATCCGCAACGGTCATGGCGTTGCCGACGAGCCAGCTTCGCTCAGAGAGCATGTGATCCATGAGATCGAGCGCCGCCTCGCCGCGCTCGACCCGCCAGGCCTCGCGTTGGTCGAGCGAACGCTTGAGATAGACGATCTGGTAGCGGGTCGTGGCGACATAAGGCTCGTGGCTATATTGCTCCCAAAACAGCAGTTCATCGATCTTGGCCTGCACGAAAGCATCCTGTGGCAGCAGCGCGCTGTCACGGGCCAGATAGCGAATGATGGCATTCGACTCGGCGAGGCGGCGGCCATCATCGAACTCAACCGCGGGAATGCGGCCCATGGGAAACTTGGCCAGAAACTGCGGCGTGTGCGTCTCGCCCTTCAGGATGTCGACCTCGAGCCAAGTATACGGCAGGCGCAAATAGTCCGCCGTATACTTCACTTTGAGGCAGTTGCCAGAACCAAGGTCGCCGAAGATCTTCATCACACGTGGCTGCCGCTCGCGCCCGTGGCGCGCGGTCCCAACCACGCGCCTATCGCTCTACTACGCCTTGGCTGTCGGAATGCCGATCTCGAGCACGTCGAAGCCCGTCTTCTCGGGCGCCTGGTGCTTAGCGATTTCCTCCAGCGCTCGGCGGTATTCGACGGGCATGACCTTTTTGAACTTGCCCTGCCAGACCGGCCAGTTCTCGAGGATCGTCTTGGCCTTGGCCGAATTGGTGTAGTGCGCATGTCGCGCGATGAGCTGATGTAGCCGCTCCGCGTCCTGGCTCGTCATGTCGCGCATGACGTCGACGAGACCGTGGCTTTCAAGATCGCCGCCTTGGTTGGCAAGGCGCTCCATCACCTCTTCCTCCGCCGAGACCGGGGCCAGGTCGATCATGGAGAGATTGCAGCGCCGCTCGAAGGTGCCGTCCTCATCGAGGACGTAGGCGATACCCCCCGACATTCCCGCCGCAAAATTGCGGCCAGTGGCACCAATCACCACCACCACGCCGCCGGTCATGTATTCGCAGCCATGGTCGCCTGTGCCCTCCACCACCGCCACAGCGCCCGAGTTGCGCACGGCAAAGCGCTCCCCGGCGACGCCGCGGAAATAGCACTCACCGGTAATGGCTCCGTACAGCACGGTGTTGCCGACGATGATGCTCTGCTCGGGTTGGATGCCGGATTCGGGATGGGGCCGCACGATCAGCTTGCCGCCGGAAAGCCCCTTGCCGACGTAGTCGTTGGCCTCACCGACGAGATCGAGGGTGACGCCGTGCGCCAGCCACGCACCAAAGCTCTGCCCGGCCGTACCCTTGAGCGACAGCCAGATCGTGTCCTCGGGCAATCCGGCATGCCCGAAGCGCCGCGCGACCTCACCCGACAGCATGGCGCCGGTGGCGCGATCCCGGTTGCAAATGTCGAGCTCGTGCTTGACGCGCTCCTTGCCCTCCAGCGCCGGCATGGCGAGCGCCATCAGCTTGTTATCGAGCACCTTATCGAGGCCATGGTTCTGCCGCTCGCTGTTGTAGATGGCGACGCCCTCCAGCACCTCGGGCTTATGGAATAGCTTGCCGAAGTCGAGGCCGCGCGCCTTCCAGTGGCCGATCGCGCGCTCCGAATCGAGGCACTGCGACTGGCCGATCATCTCATCGAAGGTGCGATAGCCGAGTGCGGCCATGATTTCGCGGACCTCATCGGCAACGAAGAAGAAGAAGTTGATGGCGTACTCCGGCTGTCCCTTGAACCTCGCGCGCAACACGGGATCTTGCGTGGCAACGCCGACCGGGCACGTGTTGAGATGGCACTTTCGCATCATGATGCAGCCGAGCGCAATGAGCGGCGCGGTGGAGAAACCGAACTCGTCGGCACCGAGCAGGGCACCGATCACCACATCGCGGCCCGTGCGGATGCCACCGTCCACCTGCACGGCGATGCGCCCGCGCAGTCTGTTGGCCACCAGCGTTTGATGGGTCTCGGCAAGCCCGATCTCCCAGGGACTCCCTGCGTGCTTGATCGAGGTCAGCGGCGAAGCGCCAGTGCCGCCCTCGAACCCAGAGATCGTCACGTGGTCGGAGCGCGCCTTGGCGACGCCTGCCGCCACCGTGCCGACGCCGACCTCCGACACGAGCTTGACAGATACATCCGCGCGCGGATTGACGTTCTTCAAATCGAAGATCAACTGCGCCAAATCTTCGATCGAGTAGATATCGTGATGTGGCGGCGGCGAGATGAGCCCTACGCCGGGCGTCGAGTGGCGCACCTTGGCGATCACGGCATCCACCTTGTGCCCGGGCAACTGCCCACCCTCACCGGGCTTGGCTCCTTGTGCCATCTTGATCTGCATCACGCTCGAGTTGGCGAGATACTCCGTTGTCACGCCGAAGCGGCCCGAGGCCACCTGCTTGATGGCCGAGCGCATGGAATCGCCATTGGGCATCGGCTTGAAGCGGTCGGCCTCCTCGCCACCTTCGCCCGTGTTCGACTTGCCGCCGATGCGGTTCATGGCGATGGCGAGCGTGGTGTGCGCCTCGCGTGAGATCGAACCAAAGCTCATGGCGCCGGTCGAGAAGCGCCGCACAATCTTGGCCGCGGGCTCCACCTCCTGCAATGGCACCGACGTGCGCCCCATCTCCTGCGCCGCCTTGAGGCGGAACAGCCCGCGCAGCGTCATCAGCTGTTCGGACTGATCGTTGATCTGCTGCGCATAGGCGCGGTACTTGTCGGGCTGGCTACCGCGCACTGCATGCTGCAGGTCGGCAACGACCGACGGCCGCCACATGTGCGCTTCCCCGCGAATGCGGTAGGCGTACTCACCGCCCACGTCGAGCGCGTCCTCCAGCGTGGGGACGTGACCGAAGGCCTGGCGGTGGCGCTCGGCCGTCTCGCGCGCAACCTGACGCAGGCCCGCTCCCTCGACTTGGGTGTGTGTGCCCGTGAAGTACTTGCGCACGAAGCTCGACTTAAGACCCACAGCATCGAAAATCTGCGCGCCGCAATAGGACTGATAGGTCGAGATGCCCATCTTGGACATGACCTTCAAAATGCCTTTGTCGATGGCCTTGATGTAGCGCTTCTGCGCCTCTTTGAGGGTCAGCTTCTCGTCGAGCTCGGGTAGCAGCTGCTCGAGCGTGTCAAAGGCGAGATAGGGATTGATGGCCTCCGCTCCATAGCCCGCGAGCACGCAGAACTGGTGAACCTCGTGCGCCTCGCCGGTCTCGACAACGAGACCAACCGACGTGCGCAGGCCCTGTCGGATCAGGTGGTGGTGCACGGCGGAGGTGGCGAGCAGCGATGGGACGGGGATGCGGTCGGGTCCGGTGCCGCGATCCGATAGAATAATGATGTTGTATTCCTTTGAGCGCACGGCCTCCTCGGCTTCGGCGCACACGACGTCGAGAGCCGCTGACATGCCTGCCGCGCCGGTTTCCGCCGGATAGGTAATGTCGATCGTCACCGAAGAGAACTGGTTGTCCTTGACGAGGCCGATTTGGCGGATCCGCTCGAGATCCTCGTTGGTGAGGATCGGCTGATACACCTCAAGCCGCTTGATCTTGGCGGTGCCTTCAAGGTCGAGCAGGTTGGGGCGCGGACCAATGAACGAGACCAGGCTCATCACGAGCTCCTCGCGGATCGAATCGATCGGCGGGTTCGTCACCTGCGCAAAGTTCTGCTTGAAGTAGGTGTGCAGAAGCTTGGGTTTGTTGGACAGCACCGACACCGGCGTATCGTTGCCCATGGAACCCACCGCTTCCTGGCCGGTGTGGGCCATCGGCGCCATCAGAAATTTGAGGCTTTCCTGCGTGTAACCGAACGCCTGCTGCAGGTCGAGCAGCGAGACGTTGGTCTTCTTGCGGGAAAGCTTTCTGGGCAGCGGCAGGTCGCTCACCTGCACCTGCGTGCGCTTCAGCCACTGCTCATAGGGATGGCGCGCGGCCAGATCGGCCTTGAGATCCTCATCGGAAATGATGCGACCTCTTTCCAGGTCGATGAGCAGCATCTTGCCGGGTTGCAATCGCCACTTGCGTGCGATGTTCGCCTCGGCAACCGGCAACACTCCGGCCTCGGAGGACATGATCACCCGATCGTCTTTGGTGACGAGATAGCGTGCAGGCCTGAGGCCGTTGCGGTCGAGCGTAGCGCCGATCTGCCGGCCGTCGGTAAAGGCCATGGAGGCCGGCCCGTCCCACGGCTCCATCAGACAGGCGTGGTACTCGTAGAAGGCACGACGCTTGGCGTCCATCAGCGGATTCCCAGCCCACGCTTCGGGGATCAGCATCATGGCCGCGTGCGCGAGGGTATAGCCGCCCATGACCAGGAACTCGAGGGCATTGTCGAAGCAGGCCGTGTCGGATTGGCCCTCGTAGGAGATCGGCCACAGCTTGGTGATGTCGCGACCAAACAGTGGCGTCGACACCGACGCCTGGCGTGCGGCCATCCAGTTGACGTTGCCCCGCAACGTGTTGATCTCTCCGTTGTGCGCCACCATGCGGTAGGGATGGGCAAGCTTCCACGATGGGAAGGTGTTGGTGGAGAAGCGCTGATGCACCAGCGCCATGGCCGAGACGAGCCGCGGGTCTGTAACGTCTTGATAGTACTTTGCCACCTGGTAGGACAGGAACATGCCCTTGTAGACCAGCGTGCGGCTTGACAGCGACACGGTGTAGTGACCGATGTCCTTGCCCTTGTAGGCAAAGTAGAGCGCGTTGGAGACGACCTTGCGGATGAGATAGAGCCGCCGCTCGAAGGTCTGCTGCTCCTTCATGTCCTTGGGCCGACCGATGAAGATCTGCCGATGCACCGGCTCCACGGCCCGCACCATTGCCGAGAGACAGGAGTTGTCGACCGGCACGGAACGCCAGCCCAGGAATTCGAGACCCTCCTCACGGATGATGCGCATCCACACGCGTTCGCAGTGCGCGCGCAGCCGTTCGTCCTGCGGCATGAAGAGATGGCCCACCGCATAGTGGCCGGGCTTGGGCAGCTTGATCTTGAGGCGCGCGCATTCAGCCTCCAAGAAGGCGTGCGGTATCTGGATCAGGATGCCGGCGCCGTCTCCGGCGATGGGATCCGCGCCCACCGCACCGCGATGCTCGAGGTTCTCGAGGATATAGAGCGCATCCTTGATGATGTCGTGCGACGCCCCGCCCCTGAGATCGGCGATGAAGCCGACGCCGCAGGCGTCGTATTCCCGCTTGGGATCAAACAGTCCCCCCCTCCGCGGCGCCAGCAGTGCGCCATCGCAATGGGGTGCGGTGATGTTCGCCGTCTCTTTGAGCGTCATTGGCCCATGCCTTCCGGCTTGTCCTGTCTCCAATGGGTATGTCGGTTCCTCGGCGCGCCTCGGCCCGCCCGCCCGCCGAAACGGGCGCGCAACCCGAGCCCAGCACCGTTGCGGAGCCGAACGCCACCGCTCGGGGGGCCGCCGTTGGCCGGCAAGCCCACCTCCCCTGCGCCACCCGAGCCTCACCCCCCGCGTTCCCCAGGCCGGCATCAACCGAGGTCAGACGGGGATTGCGCTCAAGTCCCGGGCAGGGCCTACCCGTGCGGGGCCGATCACCCCAGTCAACGCGTCCCCTGCACGATGGGAGCGCCGCCGGTCGTTGCCGGTGCGCCACCACCCGCGTGGCCTCACGCGCGTTAAAGGACAGCATAGCTGACCTAATTGCCGCTGGGAAGATTGAATTGCAGTGCGGCACATGCCCGCTCAGACCTTTGGAGGTGGGGCGCGAGCCTTCCGAGGGGAGGGGCGAGGGCCGTTGGCCGCTCTAGGAGGCCCGGTCGGGCTGCTCTCGAGGGATGAGCAGGCTAGCGCGTTGGCACGGGCTTTTCGCCGCGATAATCGTAAAAGCCGCGCTGGGTTTTGCGACCGAGCCAGCCCGCCTCCACGTACTTCACCAACAGCGGGCAGGGTCGATACTTGGAATCGGCCAAGCCTTCGTACAGCACCTGCATCACCGACAGGCAGGTGTCGAGGCCAATAAAGTCGGCAAGTTCCAGGGGCCCCATGGGATGGTTGGCGCCCATGCGCATGGCGCGATCGATCGATTCCACCGTGCCCACACCTTCATAGAGCGTATAGACCGCCTCGTTGATCATCGGCAGCAGAATGCGGTTGACGATAAAGGCAGGAAAATCCTCCGACACGGCGACGCTCTTGCCGAGCGTTTCGATGAAGCTCTTGGCAAGCGTGAACGTCTCATCCTCGGTGGCGATGCCGCGGATCAGCTCGACGAGCTGCATCATGGGCACCGGGTTCATGAAGTGAATGCCGATGAAGCGCTCGGGCCGATCCGTGATGGACGCGAGCCGGGTGATGGAGATCGAAGACGTATTGGTGGCGAGCACCGCGCTCTTCTTAAGCTTGGGACAAAGATCCGTAAAAATTTTGCGCTTTACGGCCTCGTCCTCGACGGCGGCCTCGATCACCAGATCGGCTTCGCCGATGGCTACGAGGTCGGGCGCGCCGTGGATGCGCGTTAGGGCGTTTTGCATTTCCGCGTCGGTGATGATACCTCGCGACACCTGGCGCGCCATGTTGCGCTCAATTGTGACGCGGGCCTTGTCGATCGTTTCGCGCTTGAGATCGTAGAGCGCCACGTCATAGCCCGCCAGCGACACCACGTGGGCGATGCCGTTGCCCATCTGCCCGGCGCCGATGATACCGACCGACTTGATCAGGGCTTGCGCGTTGGCCTCGCTCTTGCGGGCACGCTCCAGTTGCGCGCCGGGTTTTTTCGTTTTGACGCCTGCGTCCATGACGCCTTGCTCCTTCACAACCCCGGTTGAACGTGCGCTGCGGGCCTTCTCACGTGCCAGCCTTCTCCAGCTCAGCCTTCAGCTCCGGCAAAGTCTGAAACAGATCCGCGACCAGGCCGAAATCGGCGACCTGAAAGATCGGCGCCTCGCCGTCCTTGTTGATGGCCACGATTACCTTGCTGTCCTTCATGCCGGCGAGATGCTGGATGGCGCCGGAGATGCCGACGGCGATGTAAAGCTCGGGGGCCACCACCTTGCCGGTTTGGCCCACTTGGTAATCGTTGGGCATGTAGCCAGCATCCACCGCCGCACGCGATGCGCCAACGGCAGCGCCGAGTTTGTCGGCCACCGGCTCGATGTACTTCTTGAAGTTCTCGCCCGACTGCAAACCGCGCCCGCCGGAAACGATGATCTTGGCTGCGGTAAGCTCCGGTCGATCGGACTTTTGGATCTCAGCCTTCTCGAAACTCGAGAGGCCGACGGGCGGGGGCGCCGCGACGGCCTCGATGGGGGCTGATCCGCTGTTGCCGACCGCCGGAAAAGCGGTGGTGCGGACGGTGATGACCTTTTTCTTGTCGCTTGATTGCACCGTCTGGATGGCATTGCCGGCATAGATCGGCCGCTCGAAGGTGTCGGGCGACACCACCTTGATGATGTCGGAGATTTGCATCACATCCAGCGCCGCTGCGACACGCGGCAGAATGTTTTTGCCCGACGCGGTGGCCGCGGCGAGGACCGCGTCATAGCCGCCCATCAATCCGACGATCAGTGCGGCAATCTCCTCAGCCAGCTGATGACCAAACTGAGGCGCGTCGGCATGGAGCACCTTGCCTATCCCCTCGAGCTTGGCCGCCGCCTCGGCGACGCCCTTGCTGCTGGCACCCGCCACCAGCACGTGCACGTCCTGGCCCAGCGCCCGCGCCGCCGTCACAGCCTTGGCGACGCCGCCGCTCAGCGCGGTGTTGTCATGGTCGGCAAGGAGGAGGACCGTCATGACAGCACTCCGACCTCCTTGAGCTTGGCAACAAGTTCGGCCGCATTGGCGACCTTGACACCGGCCTTGCGGCCAGGCGGCTCCACGGTCTTCAGCACCTTGAGACGCGGAGTGATGTCGACGCCATAGTCGGCGGGTTTCTTGACCTCGAGCGGCTTCTTCTTTGCCTTCATGATGTTGGGCAACGAAGGATAACGCGGCTCATTGAGGCGAAGATCCGTGGTCACCACCAGCGGCAGCTTGAGCTTCAGCGTCTCAAGACCCCCGTCGACCTCGCGCGTCACGTGGGCCGCATCGCCGTCGATGATGAGCCGTGATGCGAAGGTGGCCTGCGGCCAGCCAAGCAATGCCGCGAGCATCTGGCCCGTCTGATTGCAATCGTCGTCGATGGCCTGCTTGCCGAGGATGACGAAGCTCGGCTTCTCCGCATCGATCGCACCCTTCAGGATCTTGGCAACGGCCAGCGGCTCGATCGCCTGCCCCTCCGGCGTCTCGACCAGAATGCCGCGATCGGCGCCCATCGACAGCGCCGTGCGGATCGTCTCCTGGGACTTGGTGGGGCCGATCGAGATGGCGACGATTTCCGTCACCGAACCTTTTTCCTTGAGCCGTATCACCTCTTCGACGGCGATCTCGTCAAAGGGGTTCATCGACATCTTGACATTGGCAAGCTCGACGCCAGACCCGTCGGACTTGACGCGGATCTTGACGTTAAAGTCGACCACGCGCTTTACGGCGACCAGAACCTTCATTCCGCTAGAGGCTCCCGAGAGGGCTCCCTGTGAGGCACGGCGCTGCCCGCTTCCGGGCCGCCGTGCTGCACCGCAATTTCAACCGCCAACTTTGCTGGCACCCCACCCCTTTATGTCGCGTTTATGACGAGGGGATAGAGGCGCTTCGCAACTGCGAAAAGAAGCGTAGGGCCGCGTGAATTGGGTGTCAATTGGGCAACCGGCGCGGCACTTTGGACAACAGTTGGGCAGCCGGCGCTGTGGCCCAATAGCCGCACCCCGAACCCGTGCCCCCCTTGGGGAGGCCGGCGGCTAGCGCCGGCGGTCGAACAGGGGAACGCCGGGACGGCGCAGAACGAGGATGAGGAGGGCGCCGGTGACCACACCGCCGATGTGCGCCCACCACGCGACCTCATCGGACTGCTTGATCAGCACCATCGTCACCTGCGTGGCGACCCAGACCCCAAGGACCCACGCTGCGGAAATCTTGAGCGGAATGAAGCGGAATGCCAGCACCCAAACCATCACACGCGGATGCAGCACCAGATAGGCGCCGATCACTCCGGCAACGGCGCCGCTGGCGCCGATCAGCGGAAGCTTGGAGGTGGGCAGCATATAGGCGTGAACCAATCCCGCGACGATGCCGCACGTCAGGTAAAAGGCCAGATAGCGAACGTGGCCGAGCGCGTCCTCGACGTTGTCGCCAAACACCCACAAGAACAGCATGTTGGAGGCAAGGTGGATGATATCGGCGTGCAGGAACATGTAGGTGACGAGCGTGTAGCCCTCGGGAACTGCGAGGGCATCCATTGGCCCGTGCGCAGCGCCGCCGAAGATCTTGACCTGCACGAGCTCGCTGGGAATGAGGGCGAAGCTGGCCGCCACGGACTGTCCCACAGCGGCATTCTGCCAGAGGAACACCAGCACATTGACGGCGATGAGGGAGACCGTCATCCATTGGAAGCGAATGGAGCGCAGCGGATTGTCGTCTGAGAGGGGAATGAAGACCACGGTTGCTACCTTCCGCTGGCTGTGCGCTACCCCGGCCCGCTAGCGGTTTTGTCCCGGCACCCACAGGACGTCGCCCTCACCCCGTGCGTTGACGTAGCGGCTCGCCACAAACAATAGATCCGATAGCCGATTGATGTACTTGAGCGCGGCTGAGCTCACGGGTTCATCGGCGAGTTGGGCCAGCTCGACGACGGCGCGCTCGGCGCGTCGACACACCGTGCGAGCCACGTGCAGCGCGGCCGCCGCGGCCGAACCGCCCGGCAGCACGAAGGAGCGCAGGGGCGCAAGTTCGCCGTTCATTGCGTCGATCTCGTCCTCAAGCCGCTTCACCTGCGCATCGCTCACCCGCAATGGCGCGCGCGCGCGCTGATTGCCCTCGCTCCGTTCGGGCATCGTGAGGTCGGCACCAAGATCGAACAGATCGTTCTGGACGCGCGCCAGCATGGCGTCCACGTCGGGGTGTGCTTCGTGCAGCTCGAGCCGCGCCACGCCGATGGCGGCGTTGGTCTCATCCACGCTCCCGTAGGCGGCAATCCGCGGCGAATGCTTAAGGACGCGCTCGCCGGTGCCGAGCGCGGTCATGCCGGCATCGCCCGTCCGCGTGTAGATCTTGTTGAGCACGACCATGTGGACATCCTCTTTACCCGCGGCGAGCGTTCGGGTTGCCTGGAGGGTAGCTGGTGGGGTGTCCCGGTCAAGGAACCTGCGACCGTCAGCCCCTCAGGGACGCAGCCAATAGACGAGGATCATGGCAATCATGATGGCGAGAAACTGCAGCCCAACGCGCCATCGCATCAACTTTTGGCTGAGGTTGGGGTTGGAACCGCGCATCATGTTCCAGAAGCCGGCCAGCAAGACCAGGAACACGCCCACTGCCGCCAGCGTCGTGGCGTATTTCAGAACCATCTCCATGATTTCGATCCGGTTGACTTCGACCCGGTTGACTTCGATCCGGTATGCCGCGATGGGGCGCGATCGTCAGCAATAAAGCCCGTGTTGGGGGCTTTGGGCAACCACGCTCGCTGCGCGGCCCGCTCAACTCATCCGTGCCACAATTGGCATGCCACAATTGCAGTGAACTTTTGTTGAGAATTGCGGCATATCTCGAGAGGCCGATTCGCTCTCCCTGCTGGTCCGCTTCAGCCCGCGCTCTCGAGGGCGGTGGGGTTGCGAGGATGGCTGCGAGGTTGGGCTTCAAGACGGCTGGGGCGCCGAGGGTGGGTGTGAGCCCTGTGGACGGATTGGCATCGAGGTCGCCTTAGACATCGGCAGCGGCGGGGGGCATCGACAGCGGCGGGGCATCGAGAGCGGATTGGGCATCGAGGGCAGATTGGGCAAGCATATCGTGCGCGCGCGGAGGCTGGCGACCTTGGGGGGCATTCTGGCCTGTGCCGTTGCCTTTCCGTGGCTGGCTGCTGCGCAGAGCCCTCTCAGCCCCGAAGAGGCGCGCAAACGGCTCGACAGCGAGCGTGGCAAGCTTGAGGCCAAGGAACGGCGCGGCAAGGACCTGCAGGCCGACGTCGACAAGATCAATGCCGAGCGCGAGCGCATCAATGCCCGGCTGGTGGAGACGGCCAAGCTTGTGCAGCAGAGCGAGGGCCAGCTGAACCTCATCGAATCCCGCTTGGGCGAGCTCGACGTCCAAGAGGCGCATCTGCGCGAGACGCTGGAGGCGCGCCGTGGCTCGATCTCGGCGCTGCTCGGGGCCATGCTGCGCATGGGCCGCAATCCGCCGCCGGTGATGGTGGCAAGCCGCAAGGATGTGCTCTCCTCCTTCCGCAGCGGTACGCTGCTCACGCCTGTCCTGCACGAGCTCGGCGGCGAGGCCAAGGCCCTCACCGAGCAGCTTGCCGATCTTGCCCGCGTGATGCGCAGCATCCGCACGGAAGGCGAACGATTGCGCACCGAAACGACCCGGCTCAACGACGCGCGCCTGCGGCTCGCCGGCCTGCAAGAATCCAAGCGCCAATCGCTCGCCGAGCGCCAGGAGGAGCTGGCGCAGGTGCGCAAGGCGGCAACGGATATCTCAAGGAGCGTGTCGGACTTGAGCGAGCTCATTTCCAAGCTCGACAAGGAGGTGGCCGAGAAGACCGGGCTTGGCTCCTATGACCAGGAGGTTGCGGCAGCTGGAGCGCAGCCGGCCCCCGCTCAGCAGAACGATGGCAAGGCTGCGGGCCCGTCGGCCTCCGCCGCCGAACCGCGCGCCCCCTCCGTCGTGCTCGCGCCCGGCAGCGACCGGGTGGCGATGCTGACGCCCGGTCGGATCAAGCCGGCCATACCCTTCCCGGAGGCCAAGGGTCTGCTGCCGCTGCCGGCCCAGGGTCGACGCGTGCTCACCTTCGGGGAAAAGACCCAGTACGGCAGTCAGTCGCGCGGGCTCGTGCTGGAAACGCGCCATGGCGGCCAGGTCGTGTCACCCAGCGACGGGTGGATCGTCTATGCCGGCGAGTTCCGCAGCTACGGCCAGCTCTTGATCATTAATGCCGGCGGGGGTTATCATATTCTTCTTGCAGGCTTATCTCAAATCGACGTGCAGCTCGGCCAGTTCGTGCTTGCCGGTGAACCGGTGGGCGTGATGAGTGCAGCCGCGAAGTCGCCGCAGGCCAAGGCTCAGGACAATGCCCCGATCCTGTACATCGAATTTCGCAAGGACAAGCAGCCGATAGATCCCGATCCCTGGTGGTCGGATGCCTCTCGAAAGGTGCAAGGATGACGCGCAAATCGGACTTCGCATTCTGGACATTCGTGATGCTGGCGTGCCTGGCCGGAGCCACGACGGTTCTGAATGTCAGTCGGACCTACTCTGCCACCTCGACCAATTCGGAGATCTATAAGCAACTCGACCTGTTTGGGGACGTGCTGGAGCGCGTGCGCGCCGATTATGTCGACAAGCCCGACGACGCCATGCTGATCGACTCGGCGATCAACGGCATGCTCGCCGCGCTCGATCCGCACTCGGCCTACCTCAATCCCAAAAATTACCGCGACATGCAGGTGCAGACGCGCGGCGAGTTTGGCGGCCTCGGCATCGAGGTGACGATGGAACAGGGCTCTGGGGTGGTGAAGGTGGTCTCCCCCATCGACGATACCCCCGCCGCCAAGGCCGGGCTGCAGACCAACGATCTCATCACCCATTTGGACGGAGAGCAGATCGTCGGACTGACACTGGAGCAAGCGGTCGACAAGATGCGTGGTCCGGTCAACACGCCGATCACCCTTACCATCGTGCGCAAGGGCCGAGATGAGCCCTTCGACGTAAAGATCGTGCGCGACGTGATCCGGATCAACGCCATCAAGGCGCGGGCCGAGGGCGACATCATTTACGTTAAGGTGTCCACCTTCAACGAGCAGACCCACGCCAACCTGGTGAAGGCGGTCGATGGCCTCAAAAAGTCCATCAAGACCGTTAAGGGCTACGTGATCGACCTGCGCGGCAATCCCGGCGGACTGCTCGATCAGGCGATCGCCGTCTCCGACGACTTCCTCGACAAGGGGGCAATCGTGCTCACCAAGGGTCGGGGTCTTGAGGAGACGCAGCGGGCCAACGCTCGCCCAGGCGACATCGCTGACGGCAAGCCGATTATCGTGCTCATCAACGGCGGCTCGGCTTCGGCATCCGAGATCGTCGCCGGTGCGCTGCAAGACCACAAGCGCGCAACGATCATCGGCACACGCTCGTTCGGCAAGGGTTCGGTACAGACCATTATCCCCCTGGGCGGGGGAGCGCAGAACGGCGCCATCCGCCTGACCACCGCACGCTACTATACACCGTCCGGACGATCCATTCAGGCCAAGGGAATCGAGCCCGACGTGGCCGTCGAGCAGGAGCTGCCGCCGGAGTTGCAGTCGAAGGCAAACGGCCGGATGCCA